>Ga0207796_1000283_pt1 | contig 21183 bp, 16 predicted proteins | sample Pon1CUnioCityCA_6_FD_187274 | JGI IMG/M metagenome (GOLD analysis project Ga0207796, IMG submission 187274) | Marine sediment microbial community from Union City, CA, USA - Pond 1C Sediment 1 (SPAdes) | ecosystem: Environmental > Aquatic > Marine > Intertidal zone > Salt pond sediment ...
CTTGATAGCCTGGGTCAACTCGACCAAGCGTCTCACCGTCTGCCGCACACTCTGCATGCCCGTCTCGTCCTGTTCCGCCCCTTCAGCTCCCTTGTCCTGCGACCAGATGGTCCCGCCCAGGTTTGCGCCGAAGGGACCGCCGCTGACGGGGATCATCTTGTTCGCCAGGTAGAAGGCATGTATCGCGAGGATTGCCGGCTCCTGACCACCGCCGCGATCACCCCCTACCGCCACAGCTGCGCCCACCTTATCCTTGAGTGCGTCCATGTCCCTGGCAACGATTGCTCGGCAGCGATCCAGGACTGTCTTCAGCTGCCCGGAGAGCGTGCCCTGGTACACCGGAGTCCCGAGGATCCACGCGTCCGCCTCCTCCATGCTGGGATAAATCTGGGAAACGTCATCCTCAAAAACGCATCCCTGCTTCTCTCGAACGCAGTAGTCGCAATGGATACAGAACTTGATATCCTTCCCCCGCAACGAAATGAATGTCGTCTCAATGTCTCCCAGGGTCTCGGCAAATGCGAGGGCTTCTCTCACAGCATAGGCAGTCGCCCCTTCGCGCGGGCTACCAGAGATTCCGAGCAGCTTCACCGCTTGCATTGATCCCGCCTTCGTCCGCCTCAGGCTAGAACGCGCTTGTCGCCCAGTCGCTTTGTCACTCCCACATCATCCAGATGCTCCAGAAAGGCCTGGGCGTACTTGCGGCTCGAGCTGAACATGTCCCTCGCCTCTCCCAACGTGACACTGCCCTCGCGATCGATGCGGCCTCGGACCCTTCCCACCATCTCCTCATAAGTCTCTGGCAAGAAGACAACGTCGGAGGAGACTTGAACCAAGTCCCGTCGGCTTATCAGGACCGCAAACACCTCCTCCCCCACCTGCTCGACGCATTCCTTCACCGACGGTGTGGCATAGGGATCGCGTCGGAACTGAGCCATCAGAGCCGCCACGCGCTGCTTCTGTTCCGGCTTCAGCTCGACGACGTGGGAGGGCAACCGGACGGTGGCCCCTTCATCGACGAGGACATCCTCGTCGTGTGCGCGCGCCATGGCTGCGTCGAACACGTGGGGGGCCAAGCGCAAGCTGCTACGGAGCGCTTCCCGTGGCATCCCCTTCCGGAGCGGCAACGCCTCGTGATGCGAAGCCAGTGCATCGACGATACGCTGGGCCAGTCGCAACCACCACTCTCGGCTGACGATCAACGTTCGGCTAGAGGCAAGCCGGTCCATATCATCGACCTCGCGGACTGCTGCTCTACCCACGAGCAGCGCCTGCTCCTCCCGCAAGAGCTGCTCTAGAGCTCGGGGCCCGGTATCGCCCAGTCGTGCTGCCTCAATGAGCTCCTTGACGGGAACGGGGCTCTCTCGCCGAAGAGTCTGCAGCAAGATGCCCGTGGGACTGCCCTCAGCCAGCGTCTCCAGGCGGTCGATGACGGGTGACTGGAATCGACGATGTTTTCGGCCTGGTTGGGGATCGAAGATGATTCCCCCGCCGACAGTCGTGGCCGGCGAGGGAAGCCGGACAATATAGTGATCCCCTCGGACCATGGCGACTGGCTCTTTGAGCTCGATCTGCACCCAGCCTACTTGCTCCGGCATCAGCGCCTTCTGTCCCAGAAGTCGGACGCGGCCCATCACCTCTGCTGCGCCAGTGTAGAACTTGAGTCGGGTGTTGTGCCGGAGAGGCCGCTGCGCAAACTGACCCAGATCTGGCCAGAGGATATCGGGGAGATATCGCATCCGAACATCGACAAGGCTAGTGGCGCGCAGCCAACCGGGAGAAGTCACAACGTCGCCGCGCTTGAGTTGACCTTTATCGACACCACTCAGGTTGATCGCCACGCGGCTACCTGGCACGGCCCGTTCTATCCTCTTCTTGTGGGTCTCTAGCCCACGAATTCGAGCCTTAAGGCCCGGGGGCTGTATCTCCACTTCCTGCCCCGTCTCGAAACAGCCATCGATGAGCGTACCGGTCACGACGGTGCCAAAGCCGCTCACACTGAAGACGCGATCAATGGGCAACCGGGGACGCCCCCGGTCAGGGTGGGGCTGGCTCTCGGCGAGGACGTCTTCCAGCGCGCCCAGCAGTCGAGCCAGGCCACGCTCCGTCTCAGCCGACGTCAGCACGACAGGCACGTCCTCCAAGACCGTCCCGGCCAGCGTCTCTGAGACGTCTTCTACCACCAAGTCGAGCCATTCCTCGTTCTCCACGAGATCGGCTTTGGTGATGGCCACGACACCTGTGTCGATCTCCAGCAGGTCCAGGATAGCCAGGTGTTCCCGCGTCTGCGGCATGACGCTCTCGTCGGCCGCAACGACAAAGAGCGTCGCGTCAATGCTCCCTACACCTGCCAGCATATTCTCGATGAAATCGCGGTGACCGGGCACATCAATGACGCCAACTGACTCGCCGTTCGGTAACGTAAGCCAGGCAAAACCCAGATCGATGGTCAGGCCTCGTTCCTTTTCCTCGCGCAGTCGATCCGGGTCAATCCCGGTCAGGGCAAGCACCAGGGCCGACTTGCCATGGTCCACGTGCCCGGCTGTGCCTATCACCCGCATGTAGCTTACTCCCCTGACTCGCCACGCAATGTGGCTAGCTGTCCGTCGATCGGAGCGATCAGCTCCTCGTACACATCCTGAGCAGCACTCAGCAGCGCAGCCGCATCAGCGCGCTGCGTCTCCCAGAGGGAGCCCAGCTGCTCTTGATGCAGCTTCGTCACATCTTCGAGGGCTTCCAGGCACCCCTGTTGTTTGTTGTCGGTCTCCGCCTGATCCTGCCAGCGTTGTTCTATGACAATCTCTCGCTTCTTCAGTGCCTTGGCTCGCTCGGACTGCCATTCTTCCCACTCGCGCTCGACACGCTCCTCTGCGATGCGCTGTCTCTCTGACATCTCGTCCTGGCGCCTCTCTATGCGCGTCTTGAATTTCTCCAGGGCCGTGAGCGCTCTCTTCACCTGTTCCCGTCTCTCAATGAAGCCATGGGTCTGTTCCCGAATCCTCTCCAACTCCTCAGCCACCTCCTGGGCCTGGTCAAGATACGCCTGCATCTTCTGCTCGCGCTGGAAATCGGAGACTCGTAGCTCTTCTATCGGCTTCTCATATTTCTTCGCCGTTTGGATTGCTTCCTCGATACGGGGCTCCTGTTTCTGAATCGTCTGTTCCAGAATCGGGAGCTTCTGAGCCTGATTGTCTATCCTCTTGTGTAGCTCGGAGATATCCTGCTCAAGCTCAGTCAATCGACGGTGATCCGAGCGGCGCCGTTCCTCCAGGTAGGTGACCGCGTTGCTCGAGTCCTCAATCCGCTTGTTCTGATCCGCTGCCGTGGCCTCCAGCGTCTGAATCTTCGCACTCATGCGCTCGTCCTCGGCCTGACGCGCATTCAGTTGCTCGTCGTACTTTGGTAGAACACGGAGTTCCTTTTCCAGGCGGTTGAGGTGTTCCTTCATTGCCTCGTGTTCAAGCCGGCGTAGCCGCTTAGCCTCGGCACGCTCCTTGCGCCAGGTCTCGTCACGATGCTCAAGTTGGTACGTCATCTCCTTCTTGTAGTTGGAGACCATCTGCTCGAACTCATCCACGCTGGAAAGCTTGGACTCGGCCCGAGCCAGGGCAGCTCGCAGCTCCTCCACTTCCGCCGCCCGCCGCGCGATCCCTCGCTCTTGTTCGTCCAACCGCTGTTCGAGCCTGGTGATGGTGGCTCTGTCTTTGCGCCGTTCTTCATCCAGCCACTTCAGCGTTTGTAGCGCTTGTGACAAATCCATCGACTCGGTTATCTTGGTTACCATAGGTAGCTCCTCAGATTCCCTCGCGTGCGGGATGCAGATGATTGGGAGTCGATTATAACATTATTCCAACCCGAGTACAACGGGCATGCCTCGTTTTGTCCGTCCGGGGTTGTCGTGCTATAATCGATCATCGACGTTCATTAGTGGTGTATCTGCCAGCCAGATCTTTCTCACGAGGACAAGACCCATGGTCAAGAAACGCATCACAGCCAGAGACCGACGCAAGGCAACGGAGCATCAGACAGCAGGCATCCAGGCTTACCGGGCGTGGGATACTGACTTGGCCATCCAGGAACTCGAGGCCGCTGTCGGTCTCGACCCTGAGAACCCCGACTACCATCTGGCTCTGGCCCAGGCTCTGGCTCGCAGTGGCGACTACGACCGGACGCTGCGGGTCCTGGGCGAGTTCATGCGGCTGGAGCCCGACTCCTATCTGACGGAACGGTTTGAACGGCTCTTCGCCAGCGGCATGGACGATGTGGAACAGGTCCTCACCGAAAGGATGACAAAGGCGGGCATGCCTGTGGAGGAGATAGGCGCCGCCCTTCAAATGTGGTTAGAGTACCGAGTGGCGCGGGGCCGCGACCAACTCATAATCCGCAAGGCAGAGACCTGGGCAGCGGCTCTGGACTACATCGTGCGCAAGGTCAATCTGCGTCCGGTCAAGAGGTACAAGATAGCGGACCTTTATGGCATCAGCGATTCAGCCATCCGAGACCGACACCGCGACCTCGTCAACACACTGGACATCATGCCCTGTGATTACCGCTACTTCACCGGTGATGAGAATCCGCTTGATAAACTGGTGGAGGCTGCAGAATTGCTGGAGGAGCTAGAGACCCGCTTCCGGGAAACATAGCCAGCCGATCTTCCTAGCGCGGGTCAGGCAACTTCTGTCTGAATCGTGCGGACTGCTCCGGCTCTCGTCACGGCAGCCGCCACCGTGTCCACGGCTTCAGGTTGCACGAGAGCCACCATATTCCCTCCCTCACCAGCTCCAGAGAGTTTCGCCCCCAACGCACCGGCTTTTCGCGCGGCATCAATCAGCCGATCCAACGTCGGCGAAGAAACGCCCAAGTGTACAAGAAGAGATTGGTTCTCATCCATCAAGCGCCCCAACGCGCTCACGTTACCTATTTCAATTCGCCTGCGCGCCTCGCGGGCGACGTCTCCAATCCGCTGAAACAGAGCTTCGTAGCGAGCGGTCTCGCGTGCCCACCCGGTGCGCACGTAGCCGACAACCTCCTTTGTCGGACTCGGGAGACCAGTGTCTGCGATGAGCAGATTAATGGGGGCCCCGACCGACAATAAGTCGGGGCCAGCCGTTGCCCCGCGAACGAAGTAGATCGGCCGTTCGTAGGCAATCACCGTGTTGTCGATTCCGCTGGGTGTCCCATGGTGGATCTTCTCGACCTCGTACACGAGATCGCTCACGTCCGCGGGGCTCAGGGAAACCCCGAGAAACGCAGCCAGAGCTCGTACCAGGGCCGCCGAGACAGCAGCCCCACTGCCAAGACCGCTCGCGATCGGAATCGAAGACTCAACCGTGAGGGTGGCATCAGGAATCGATGCACACAGATGATCCAAGGTCAATCGGGCAGCCACGACTAGGGGCGCCTGCTCTGGGCCCGTGCCGAGACTGAAAGACTGCTTCACATCAGGAGCAATCAAGCTGAGGCCGCTGCCCCGTGCGGCCGGCACAATGCGGGCCGTCGCCGCGACCTGGGTCACAGGTACAGCAATGGCGGGTTCTCCATAGACGACGGAGTGTTCGCCGAAGAGGATTGCTTTTCCAGGCGCCGACGCTGTAACAGCGGCCCGGGTCACGAACTCACTCCCTGAGACTCTATTGGTCACTCCAATTGACAGCCAACTGGTCCGATGCTACACTTTCCGCGATGAAGCCTTTGATTGCCTGAGGCACTGCCAGCCCTCTTCTCGCCTTACGTATCGACAACCGGTCAGCGTCGGTCAGGCGTGCCGGAACTGGCGGGAAAGACTGCTCAACTCACACGCATTGAACGGGCACCAATGGAGCATCGTACCGCTGCACTGCGACGAAAAGGGGAAGCCGCAGCGCGAGAAGGACGCAAAGCTGAAGCGCGCCGCGCGTTCTGCAACCTCCTGAACAACGATCCGGATAGTCTGCCCGCGTTGCTCTGGCTGACGTGGCTCAGCGAGGACCCTCGCTCCAGCCTCGCATACGCCGAGCAGGCGGTGGGCATCGATCCAGAAAACCAACACGCGCTCGCTGCCCGAGAATGGGCTCGATCGCGATTGGCTTCCTCAGCATCGTCCCGCCCTGCCTCACAGCGGTCCGAGAGCCGCCAGCCCACGCGGGGATGGCGCCGCCTCATGCCCCTGATCGCCATCGGATCCCTTATAGCCTTCATTGCCGGGACCCTCCTGGTGATCCTGTGGTACGCTCCTGACGACATGCCAGTGATTGCGGCTCTCGCGGTGACCCCGTGCCCGACACCAACCTCAACGCCGTCACCAACCACGACCATGGCTGATAAACCCACGCCCACTCCGACGCCCACAGTCACCGCTACGCCAACGAAAACGCTCACCCGGACACCGACGCAGACCCCCACACCGACAACCACCCCATCTTCAACGCCAACCCCGACACCATCGGCCTCGTTGACGCCTTCGGCAACAGCACCACCGACGCCCTCCGCAACACCCCGACCCACGGACCCGCCGCCTTCTCCCACGCCCGATGATCTATCTCCGGCGCGCTCCTCTGTTCAGGGGAATGTCCGTTGGATTGACATCGATCTGGGTCGTCAGACGCTAACCGCATACGCCGGCCAGACTCCCGTTCGCTCCACCCTCGTCTCGACGGGGCTGCCTGGAACGGCCACGCCTGTTGGGCGCTTTCACATATACGTCAAGTATCGCTACGACGACATGAGCGGACCCGGATACTACTTGCCCGACGTCCCCTACACGATGTACTTCCATCGTGGGTACGGCATCCACGGCACGTACTGGCACAGCAACTTCGGGCACCCAATGAGTCACGGCTGCATCAATCTACCCACCGCGGAGGCCCAGTGGCTCTTCGACTGGGCCTCCGTCGGCACGCTGGTCAACATCCATTGGTGAGACAGTCGTCGGCGTCCGCTGGAGCGAACAAGACCCCGCTGCCGCTGACTCTCCGCGCAGCCTTGCCGGTCAGTCGGCTATCTCATAGCTGTACGAGGCCCATTCCGTTGTCACAGGAGCCATGCCAGACACGGTGATGACCGCCCGATCAGCCTCCTTGCTCAACGGTACGCTCCACGAGCCATGTTGACCATCGTCGAGCTCCAGGCGTTTGACGGTCGTTTCGGGTCCAAAGAGAACGATCTGCACCAGCCAGCGCTGGGAGAGAATATTGGCGTGCCGGATGAAGCCGGCTGGCTCCCATCCCCCGTGGTCCATCTCCAGATCGCTCGAATACCCAATCTCCGGGATACTGATGTCGTCCAGGACAAAGCCCGGACGGGTCACTGCATCATCGGTGATGTACTCGAAGCGGAGAATGACCTGCTGCCCAGTATAGCGGGCGAGATCGATTTCCTCCTTGATCCACGTCGCCTTCTCCCCACCGCCGCTCTGGCCAGTGTACGCCCACCCAAAGGAGTTGCCGTTGGGGTTCGTGCCCACGCCGGAAGGTGTCTCCAGTATGTCCCAAGTCTCACCTCCGTCCGTACTGACCTCAACGTAGGCATAGTCCCAGTCCTTCTCGATATCATACCAGGTCCAGAAGGATAGTGTGGCTTCGCTGACACCGGTGAGATCCACAGGGCGCGTCAACGACATATCGGAGTCATCCCCGCGGTTCGACCACCAGAAATACTGTCCGCTGTGGGCAGTGGTGTCGACCAGGCCTACTTGCGTGGAGCCGGTGAAACTGAAGGTCAGTGGCTGTTCACCCTGCAATTCAACATAGTCCGTCGCATGCTGATGCACAGTCGCTTCTTCCGAAACGGGATAGGCATTCGGGAAGTAGGTTGTCTCCACGTCGAAAGACGGTGGATCGATGTCCTCGTACCCGTACCGACCGTCATCAATGGAGGGATCATCAAGCAGGTTGGCCACGATCCAATCTCCGAGCAGCGCCTCGTAAGTCAGGCCAGCACCCTGTTCGTTGAGCACTTGGTCCACGCTGGCGAACGAGTTCTCCTGGTGACCAACCAAAGCCCTCGTCGCATCAGAGCCAAACCGATCTAGGAAGTATGAAGTGAAGAGGTACGCTGCCCCGTAGTTCGGCCCGGCAGCACCCGGTCCTGAGGGCCATGAGTTGAGCTGAGTATCGGGCGCATCTGCAAACAGATAGTCGGAGCCTCCCACATCGAAGCCATTCAGGTATGTAGCCAGCTCGGAGAACCCCTCATTCAACCAGGTTTCTTCATTGCGGTCATTGTACCAATGAATCATGTGTTGAAACTCGTGCGCCAACACGCCGTTATAGAACGCGCTGTTGGGAGATACGTTATCGATGTTGATGTAGAACATCTCCATCTCGTTAGAATCCTCTCGGACCGATGAGACAAACTCGTCAGCGCTGGAATAGTAGCCAGCCACGGAGCTCCCCAGGTTCGTGGCGTGTAGGATGCTCAAGTGGGGATCGTTATCGACACCGGGCGTCCATTCTGAACCAAAGAACGCACGATTGGTGGCGTAAGACTGCTCCTCGAATAGATCACCTGCGGCCTCGAGGTCTCTTTGATTGACGACCTCACCCTCCTCAACCCACATGTAGACGTGATCTGTCTTGTACTGCAAGATGGCATACAGATCAAACTGCGCTTCTGTGTCGACATTCGAGGCATGAAAAAGGCGTCGCTCTCCGATCTCGAGGTCGGGAGGGCTCTCCTGGTTGATCGTTCTTGGCGTGTCGGCGGGGAGCCCGCGTAGCCGAATCGCCAGCTCGTGCAGATCGCGTACCGGAATGACCGCTTCCTCCAACAAGGCTTCGGTCTCCTCTCCGACATCTCCTGCCGGATCCCGGCGAACAACGGGTGTGGGAGCCGGCGTTGGTGTGGCCGGAAGGAGGGATGGGGTGGTTACTTGAACCTCACGCACCGTTCGGAAGCCGCGCGAGCCCCCCAATAGAAACATGCTTCCTGCACAGCAGCAGCATACCGCAGTCAGCACCAAGACCACGGCAGCCACCACGATGACAAGATGAGAAGTCTTCATACTGTTACTCCCAAATACTCCAGGTATCCGTCTTCATTTTATCGAGTCGGAGAGTATTATAACATCAAGTCAGGCCAGGGGGAAGAACCGCTCGCCCCCGTTGTTTGGGGCGACAGCGTCCAGGTTCACAGCCGTAGCGCTCGAATTGCCCTGAACTGAGAGAGGACGACGAAGACGAGTGCCCGTGCCCGCAGGGGCCAACCGGCGGACACTGCAGGCGCTCGCGTCCCAACCCCCGGTACTGTGCGGTCAGATCATTCTGATTGACTGTTCGCCGTCCCTTCCATCCCTGCCACCAGCAGTCGAAGTAGCGCTACCTCCTGGTGCTGTCCATGAGATGTGTTGGACCTCTGTCCGTCTCCCGGATAGGAACGGCATCACAAGCGGTCTGCGCTGGACGGAGACCTGAGCTCTGCGTAGGGAACCATCAGAGGCGCGCTCGAACCTTGTGGGCTCAGAACGGCATGCGCCAGCGACAATTCCTTGTCTACGCCGGGTCCACAGAGTATAATCTTGGTGTAGTGTCTAACATGGACAACCCGGGACAGCGCTGAGGTGTTTCGCGATTTCCACGGGTTAGAGAACAGCGACGAGGTCATCGGGCATTCGGATGTCGAAGACCGACCACGTATCCGGAACGCAATCCTAGCGGAGGAACAATGAGTGAGGGGATTCTTTCAGCTGTGCTGGATCTTCCCTTGATATCTCAGGTGAGACGCAACCACGCACTGGAACACGCAACCCTGCGAGTACTCGCGGAGCGACACGGCGCAGTACGCCTGATGGGCCGCTCCTCCTTCTGGGGCTTCACCATCTATGGGGACCTCGACTCCGAAGATTTGCTCGATGCCGCTCGCGAGGGACTTCGGCGATTGAAGGCCGGGCAGAAGACGATGGCTGTCCACCCCAACTGCGGTTCCAACTACGCGGTCGCTGGCACCATTGCAGGACTGGGAGCCTTCCTTGCCCTGGGTGGCCTCTCCCGGGATGAGAAGGAGACCTTGCTGGAGCGCCTCTCCCGGCTGCCGCTGGCGTGCGCCTTGGGAACTCTGGGGGTCATCCTATCCAGACCATTGGGTACCGCCTTCCAGACACGCGTGACAACTGAGTCGGACGTCGGAGATCTTCGCATAGAGTCCGTCGTGAGAAAAGAGCGCCCCGGGGCGACAGTTCACTTCGTGAAGACGCAGGTGTGACCTCCATCGCAGACCGGGACATTCCTTTCATCCAGCGACTTGACAACGACGCTCGCGCAGAGACAAGATCATGACGCCAAGGCCGACCTTCTACGTGCTTCACGGCGAGGACGAGTTCACTCGCTCCGAGACGCTGGCCGATTTTCGTGATCGGCTCGGAGGCGTCGACACGGCGGACCTGAACACTACTGTCTTTGACGGAAAAAGACTGACTCTGGGCGAGTTACGCCACGCGTGCGACGCCATTCCGTTCCTGGCGGACAAGAGGCTCGTCATCGTGGAGAGTTTGTTGTCGGCCTTATCCGCCAGGAAGGGACAGGTCCTCTCTGAGGCCAAGCAGAAGCGACTCGACGACCTGGCTGACTACCTGCCTCACCTTCCGCCGACAACGCGACTCGTCTTTGTCGAGGACCGGTGTCTGCCCTCAAAGCATCCCATCCTTAGACTGGCAAAGCAAGATGAGCAGGGATACGTGAAGCGCTTTGCGCGCCCAGAAGCTGGTTCCCTGCCACAGTGGATCCGGCAACGGACCCAGCGGCACGGCGGTAGGATTGAGCGACGGGCTGCCCATCGGCTGGCAGCCGTCGTCGGGACCGACCTTCGACTACTCGATCAAGAGATCATCAAGTTGGTCACCTACTGCAACGGAGAAAGGGCTATCACCGCGGCGGATGTGGAAACGCTGGTCCCTTACTCCCAGGATGCGGTCATCTTTGACCTCGTTGACGCACTCGGTCAGCGCGATGGCACCACAGCTGCGAAGACACTGCATCGTCTCATCGAAGAGGGAGAGCACCCTCTGGGGCTTCTGGGGATGATCATTCGGCAGTTCCGGCTCCTGATTCAGGTGAAGACGCTGAAGGCGAGGGGGGCCTCACCCCGCGATGTTGCCAAGACGCTGGGCCTCCACCCGTTCCCAGCCGGGAAGCTTCACTCTCAAGCTACGTATTTCACCGTGGCCCAGCTCGATAAGGTCTATCGCCATCTATCAGAGACAGACATCGACATCAAGACTGGAAGGATTGATGCCGACGTGGCGCTGGATCTGCTTGTGGCTGGACTTGCCGGGACAGCAACGTGAAGCCCGCCCGAGTGCCACTGAGACATCCCTCTGTCGATGCGGAGGCAGCAAAGTGCCTGCCGGCCATCATTGGACCTCCGGCTTGGAGCAGCAAGAGACGAAGCAGGGACGGCACCACATGAATGGATCGGTGATCTATTTGAGTGAATGAAGTGCAGAATCCTAGCCGCCGAGATGTGAGAGGCTGGTGTTGCCGGGCAAACGGGACATGCTATAATCGATGCAAAGGCAGGCCACGCAGAGGAGGACCCCATGGATGAGAGAATGAGAATGACGCTCCGTGACCGGATCATCGGCGTGCTCTTGCGTCAGGCCCGACAACGGGATGGGCGAACGAGGGAAGAGTGTGCTGAAGCTCTGGGCGTCTCCACAGACACGATCGATGCCTACGAGCAGGGCCGTATGTCCATATCCCTGCCCGAGCTGGAGGTGCTCGGCTACATGTTGGGCACGCCCGTCGTCCACCTCACTGATCGTGAATTAGAAGTGAAGACCCGACCCCATGATTTGGAGTTCAAATCAGTACTTGATCTTCGGCATCGCATCATCGGGGCGCTATTTCGCCGAGCACGCCTGGAGGCCGACCTGACCCGCGGGGATCTGGCCCGGCTGCTTGATTGCTCGACAAGTCGTATCACTGAGTATGAGGAAGGAGAGCGGCCAATTCCCTTTGCCGAACTGGAGTTTCTGACAGGACATCTGGACCTGCCTGCGGACTACTTCCAGGATGGGCATGACAGCACCGTCGGCAAGTGGCACCGGCAAGAGGAGACGGACCGCCAATTTCACAAGATCCCGTCACACATACAAGAGTTCGTCGCGAAGCCGATTAACATCAAGTACATGGAACTGGCTATTAAGCTGTCTGAGATGCCCGCCAGCAAACTGCGGGCCATTGCAGAGGGGCTTCTGGAGATTACGTACTAGCGGCCAAGCCGTTGAGCCTTTGCGCATCCCCTTTTATGCACTGCGTCTGAGTAGGATCCCTACGCGTCGCACCGATGGACTGGAGGCACAGTGATGCACGAGGTACTTTCCGCACAGGATATGAAGGAAGACGGTCTGCGGTTATTTGAGGAGGGTCTATACCCGGAAGCCGCTGAGCGGTTTGAGGAGGCCCGTCAGAGCTTCGAAGCTGAAGGTGATGTGGTTGAGGCAGCGGAGATGCTAAACAACCTCGGCATCGTCTACCGAATGCAGCGTGAGTGGGACAGCGCCATCACGGCATTGGAAGAGGCTCAGTCCGCGTTCTCTGTGTTGAGTGACCGCAGCCGCGAAGCTCAGGTGCTCGGGAATCTGGGAGGGCTCTACGCCAGCCAGGGACAGCGGGAGAAGGCAAGAGCGTCTCTGCAAGAGGCAGCCAACATCTTCGCCGATCTGGGCGATGAACAGCGACAGGGCGAGACGCTCCTCGCGCTCGGTGTGCAACAGTGGAAATCCGGCGACCGTCAGGACGGGCTGTCGACGTACCAGGCCGGCCTACAGGCCTTGGAGCACCCCTCAATCGGTCAGAAGGCCCTGCGGCGCTTGCTTAACCTGCGCACCAGAGTGCTCATGAGGGGCTAGCCGACAGGAGGAAACCACGGTGCCGACCAGCGTGGGCACGAGCAGCTCGCGGAACTTCTGACACCGCCGGCGACTCCGCGGAGGGACGAAATCAGTCTGCGAAAGGCCCGGGTGCGCCTGCGGGAACAGCAGCACCGGGTCGGCTCGCTGCGCTGCCTAGCCCCCTAGGAAGAAGCCCTCAGAGCTCAGCCTCTCAAACTCGCCCCGAGTTCCCTTTCCAACTGCTCGATGATCGAAGCGCGGACCTCGGCGACCTCCTCGTCGGTGAGCGTCCTGTCCTCGGCCTGGTACGTGAGACGATAGGCCAGGCTCTTCTTCCCTGGTCCGATCTGAGCGCCCCGGTATACGTCAAAAAGCGCCACGGAGCGCAGGAGGGGCTTCCCTGATCTCTTAATGAGGGCGCGCACGCGGCCCGCCGGAATCTCCTTGTCGACCACCACAGCGAGATCCTCGTAGACAGGCGGATGCGTCGAAAGAGGCATCATCTGCCGTGAGCCCCCCCCATTGGCCAATAGCCTGTCCAGGTCGAACGTCAGTGCACAGACGGGCTGCTCTGGCAACTCAAACGCATCTCGTACCAGCGGATGGACCTCTCCCATGACGCCTACTTGCTGTCGGCCTGTTTTCACCCGCGCGCAGCGGCCCGGGTGGAAGGCGTCATGCTCGCCAGGCTCGAACACCCCATCAACTCCCAGGCGGCACAACAGGGTCTCTACCACACCCTTCAGGTCAAAGAAATCCAGCCAGGTCCGGTCTTGGTGCTCCACCCAGGATTGTTCCTCCCTGGGCCCGGTCATCACCAGGCTCAGTCGCCGTGGCTCATCAGGCAACGTCTCTCCATCGACGGGCAGGTAGATCCGACCAATCTCGAACACTGCAACCCGGTCCAGGAAGCGCAAGTTCCTCCGCGTGACGTGGAGCAATGAGGGAAGGAGCGTCTGTCGGAGCACAGTTTGCTCTGATGAAAGCGGATTACACAGCTGAAGATAGTCTCGCTCGTCAGGCCTCGACTCTCCGGGATGGAGCTTCGCCTCGTCCTCAAGACTGGTCAGCGAGTAGGTGATCACCTCATCTATGCCGCAGCCGCTCAACACGTCGCGCACCTGCTCGGCCCCCTTCAATCGGACGTTCTCGCGCTGAGGGGGTAGCTCATCGCGCATGAGTGTGGATGGGAAACGGTCATAGCCCCAGATGCGCCCCACCTCCTCGACCAGATCGATCGCACGGGTGACATCCCGACGGTGTGATGGAACTGTCACCGCCAACACCCCACCCTCCGTATTCTCTGACACCGCGAATTCTAGCGACCTGAGGATGCGCACGAGCTCATCCTTCGACGCTTCAACTCCCAGGATGCGTGCAGCGTAGCTCGGGTCGAAGGCGATGACGCGCTGTGGCTTGCGGCCGGGATACAAATCACCGATGGCGGGGGCAACGGAGCCACACGCCAGGTCGGCCATGAGATAGGCCGCCCGAGCCGCAGCCGTCACCGTCAAGTCAGGATCCACATCACGCCCGAAGCGTTGGCTCGACTCGGTGGCCAGGCCCAGCTCTCGGGACGTGCGGCGAACGTTGAGATAGTCGAAATTGGCCGACTCCAGAAGGACATCGGTCGTCTGCTCAGATACCTCGCTCTCTTCTCCGCCCATCACTCCAGCCACAGCAACCGGGCCACCGCCGTCCGTGATCAACAGCATGTCCTCATCGAATGTACGCAGTTGGTCGTCTAGCGTTCTCATCGTCTCTCCGGGCTCAGCCCGGCGAACGATGATGGTCGGTCGCTCCCCACCGGGGACGGGTCGCAAGATCTTGTAGTCGAAGGCGTGCAGAGGCTGTCCTAGCTCCAGCATGACGTAGTTGGTCACGTCGACAATGTTGTTGATGGGCCGGACGCCGCTGCGCCGCAGGCGCGTCTGCATCCAGAAGGGCGATGGCTTGACATCTACGTCCGTGATGAACGCCGCCGAGTAGCGAGGGCATAGATCGGGGTCTGCAATCTCCAGCCTGACGAAGTCTGGATCCGGCGCCAGCTCGGAAGGATGACGGTTCAGCGCCTCCAGGGCGCTTCGCTCGAGAGGCACATTGAGGAGCGCTGCGGCCTCTCGCGCTACGCCGATCACCGAGTTGAGGTGGGCGAACGGCCCCTTGATGTCGAATTCAAGGATTGCATCGCCGAGGTACCCTGCCAGTGGCGTGCCAACTGGGGCATCGTCCGGCAGATATAGGATGTCGACCTGCTCCTCCGAGAGGCCGAGTTCCTTTTCGGAGCACACCATGGCCCGCGAGGGAACTCCTCGAATCTTGACCTCGCGGAGCGTCATTACACGCCGACCCTGCGCGTGACCATCGTACAGCTGGGACCCTTCCCGGGCGAAGGCCACCTTGAGGGACAGGTCACGTTCCCCCTGACGGTCCAACAAGCTCGGCGCGCCCGTGACCACCACCTCGGCGTCGGACTCGCCGTGCTGGACCTCAACGAGAACCAGGCGGTCGGCGTTCGGATGCGGGTGGACCGCCCGCACCTCCCCCACCACAATGTTCTCGGGGTTCCAGGGAAGCTCAGCTTGTGGAAGGCCGATGTACTCAATGGTCTCAACCTCGAGGCCCGCCAGCGTCAGGCGCTCAGCCAACTCCTCAACGGATACACCTATCTCCAAATAGTCCTCAAGCCACGACAATGGGACTTTCATCTATCATCTCCTTATCCAAGTGTACTTCCTGGCGGTTGCCAGCAGGCTCTATTTGAGTGAGCCGATCTCAAGTTCCTGGAGCACGATTCGCCCCTCTGGCCAGTCCTGACCAGCAGGTCCAGCAGCCGGTAGGCGGACCCCGGTCCGGTAGTCGTACATACCGACAGAAAGCGTATAGTTCCCTTCAGCCAGAGGTTTGTCGAGGGTGAGTTCGTGCCGGTCTCGAATGACCTCATCCTCTTGCCACCGCCAGGTCGGGAGCTTGCCGTTCGAAGGCACGCCATCGTGCTGTGCCACGAGCAAGCCGTCCTGATTCTGGACATGCACGAACACATGGTAATCTGCCGATAGCCCACCCATGGACTGCCAGAAGAGCGTGACCGTAAGCGTGTCGCTCCTCCCTGGCTGGCTCGGATGCAGTTCATAGCCCAAGAGACTGATGCGGTTTCCCAGCTTTGCCCGCAGGGGGTTATCGATCTGGAAAGCTTCCGGGTCATCGGGATAAACCTGCGTTATCCAGACATAGGGGACCCCATCGAAGGACGCAGCCCAGACGGGATCTCCAGGCTCGTTGTAGGCCGCTTTGATGTCCTCCCATCTGAAGACCCCCTTGTTCCGCTGCGCATAATGAATGAAGAAAACCCTGTAGTCGGCCTCCGAGTGCGCGATGGGTACCACATCGCCAGCGAACTTGCCGCTGAACATCAGATTCCGGACGTCCTGCACACCGGCGGTTATGCCCCCGGCGACCGCGTGACTATTCAGAAATTCGGCAGCTAGATCCAATCCTTCGCCCTGATCCCCAACGTGGAGGAAATGGCATGCCACTTTGGATCCGCCCAGCAAGAGATTGTGATGGGCTCCGTAGTAGGGATGGAACCTCAGGACTGATATGGCCTGAGCAGTCAGGGCAAGAGCGACGATCGCTGCAGTCGTCAAGTCCTGTCTCTTCTTCGCCGAGCGCCGTTCTCCGATCAGGCGAGCCACCTGAACCAGCCCCCAGCCTGCCAGCACATCCAGCGCGACGAAGGTAGGCAGTATGTATCGCGACCATTTCTTGGCAGCGATCGTCATGAGAAGCAGAAACCCGAGAGCATAGACCGCCAAATACCCGATGGGGGATGCGCATTCTCGTTGGCGCCTGCGCAAAATGAGTAGCAAAGCAGTCGCGCAACTGGCCGGCAAGGTGATCCAGGTTGTCTTCCAGCCCAAGCTCGCCAAGTAGTACAGTAGACCAAGGCTGTCGGTCACCCGGCCCGCGAAGAAGTTGTTGCTCGGGTGCGGCGTGGTGGCATGGTGCTGCACGCTGTCGGCGATCCTCGTCAGCGTGCCGAGAGGTGCGACCCACATGGCCGGCCATACGAGCACGAACACAGCTAGAGCCACGACAATCCAGATTCCCAACAGGCGAGCGCTTCTCCCCAATCGCCAGGTCCAGAAGCGCACATCTGTTCGCAGGCCTGAGGGATGCCGAGAAGCAGAATCCTCACCCGTGAGGCCGCTGTACACTGTGGCAAGCACTGCGAAGGGCATCAGAAACAAGCTTGGGCTCTTGGTCAAGAACGCCAACCCAGCAAAGGCACCACTGAGAATGAGATCCGATAGCCTCTCTTTACGCAAGTGACTAACAAAAGAGACGGTACTGACCAGCATGAAGCTCGCCAGGAGTGCGTCCACGTGGATCATTCTGCTGTGGGTGAGGTAGAAGGGGTCCAGGGCCAGAAGACATCCTGCCGAAAAGGCCACAGGCCAACTAGTGGTCCTCACGAGCAGAACGTAGACGAGAACGATACAGAGGGCCACGGCGAAGCCAAGTGCGGCTGCAGCAGCTTGGGCAGGCCCTCCCTGAGGACCCGACATACCAGCCGGGGGATGGAGAAGTTGGTCAGAAGACCAGCCGTTTGCCCACATGTAGAGTCGCATACCAAGTCCGGCAACCCACATTGTCGTCACACCCGGATGGTACTGCTGATATGTAGCCTCGAAGTCTCCGGCGGAAAGAGCATCATAGAAATTGACGGATCGATCGTACCAATCCAGATACCTTGAACAGGGATAGTACAGTCGAGGCAAGACGGCGAGCAGGAACACGACTACCAGCCCTATCGAGAAAAGGCGGCGCCTGTCCTTCGTCAGGACCAGCTGGAGGCGAGGAACACTCACCCGAACAGCCTCCCCCCGGAAACACCATGTATCATGAGTCCCAGTCCAGTCGATAGAGTCGTCCTCATCATAGCAGGTCCGAGTCAAAGAGAGTGATTCATCCGGAAAAACGCTCCAGTTGCATCCGAGCAGGCGCGTCCCCCCTGCAGAGCGCCGTTCACATACAGAAACACGGCCAGGCGACCATCCGCTGTCACCATCTGCCCACAACGTCCAGGTGCCAAGGAAGGACAGGACGGTTTAGAACTGCCGCAGGAACCGCAAGTCGTTGCTGTAGAAGACCCGAATGTCGTCGATGCCGTGCTTCAGCATCGCCGGCCGCTCGACGCCGGGCCCGAAGGCGAAGCCGCTCCACTCATCGGGGTCGTAGCCGCCGTTCTCCAGCACGACCGGGTGCACCATACCGGCCCCGGCGATCTCCAACCATCCGCTGTACTTGCACACGCGACACCCCTCTCCTTTGCACAGTATGCAGTCGATGTCGGCCTCGATGGAGGGCTCCGTGAACGGGAAGTAGGATCCGCGGATGCGGATCCGACGCTCACCTCCATAGAACCGCCGAGCGAACTGCGTCAGCGTGCCAATCAGATCGGTCATGGTGATGTTATGGCCCACTGCCAAGCCCTCCACCTGGTAAAATTGGTGCTCGGAACGAGCCGTCACTTGCTCGTAGCGATAGCATTTGCCCGGCAGAATCACCCGGATGGGATCTGGATGGTACTCCCGCATGGCGCGTATCTGCCCGGGCGATGTATGGGTGCGGAGCACCACCCCCTCGTCCACCCAGAACGTGTCCCACATGTCACGCGCCGGATGGTGGGGCGGCATGTTGAGCAGTCCAAAGTTCAGCTCATCGGTCTCCACCTCCGGCGCCTCGTAGACCTGGAACCCCATATCGCCAAAGATTTCGTAGATGTGCCGCAAGGTCTGGGTGGTGATGTGCAGATGCCCGAAGTCGACAGGGCGCCCCGGGAGGGTGACGTCGATGGCGCTTTCTTTGAGTTCCATCTCCATCTCCCGACGCTCCAGCCTCTCAGCCCACGCCTCGTAGGCCTGCTCCACCGTCTGTTTGGCGGCGTTTGCCGCCTGACCGAAAGCAGGGCGTTCCTCTCTTGGAAGGCTTCCGACCGAACGCAGCATCCGGGTGAGTGCACCCTTCTTCCCCAAATAGCGCTTATGCCAGGCCTCCAGGCTCTCGACGTCCTGTGTCTCCTCCAGAGAGGCAAGCGCCTCTCGTTCAACGCGTTCTAGCTCATCCAGCATCGAGTTCACTCCTTCTGTCGACTGCGACAGCGTCCTGGTCGGCCTACGGACCAATTAATAAGCCTTCCAACAACGAAAACGCCCTCGCCCCTTAGGGACGAGAGCGCAGTTCTCCCGCGGTACCACCCTGTTTGACCCTGATCCGGGCCCGCTTCTATCACCCGACAGCGCGGCTGCGCAATCGGCTGTCCCGTTAACGCTGGACCTGCGGAGCGAGCTACTGGTTTCTGGGCACAACACTGAACTTTGACTGCACCCAGCCGTTCACTCGTCGGCTCAGGAGCGAACTTCGGTAGAGTTCCGCCAGGCAGGGCTCTCAGTCCATGGCCCGGCCTCCCTGGGGGCCTTCCTCTTCCTACTCTTCTCCGTCGCAGCCTTTGTTCACGATGTCACTATTCCAGGCGATTATGCATTGGAAGTCCGCTTTTGTCAAGCCGCGTCCGCTCCCAGCAGGCTTCGCTGCCGCACTGCCTCAAACAAGATCACGGCCCCGGCTACGGCCGCATTGAGCGAATCGACAAGCGGGCTGATGGGAATCGAGATGCGGCCCTCAGCCAATGAACGGGCTTGATCTCCGGCCCCGTGAGCCTCGCTCCCCACGATCAGGGCTGCCGGACGAGCCCAGCTCACTTCTGTATAGACCTTCGCTCCGCCAGCCGCGGCGACCCAGACGGCGCACTCTGACACCACGTCGGCTATGGTATCCCAATCCGCGTCCTGGATCGGGACCCATAGATGCGCTCCCATTGCGGCTCGCACAACCTTCGGGTTGCTGAAGTCCACGGTGCCCGGCGTCAGCAATACGTACTCGACGCCGGCAGCGAGCGCGGTGCGCAGAAGCGTGCCCAGATTCCCTGGATCGCGCAGACGATCGATGATCAGGACAAAGGTGGGGGGGTGCGGCGGGTCGAGGTCCGGAAATGGGAGCACCGCCAGGATGCCCTGAGGCGTCACCGTGTCCGAGCAGTCCTCCATGACAGACTCGCTCACTGGGATGCACGGGGCTTCCAAACCGCGGAGGGTCGTCAGGATGGCTTTGCCACGTGCGTCCTCGGCGAGAGCTTCAGTATAGAACACCAGCGTCGGCACGAGGCTGGCGCGAGCGATCTCTTCGACCAGTCTCACGCCCTCCAGCACAAGGCAACGGTCCTCGTGGCGGAAACTCTTCTGGGCCTGGAGCTTCCGCACGTATTTGACTCTATCGTTGCTCGAGCTGGTGATCATCATGCTGAGGGTCGGTCAAATGGCGACCGACTTGCAGGCCGCGCAGCCTTTCGATACCGTAGACCACTCCCCCCAGGAGCCCCGTCGTCAACGTCACGCCTCCCAGGGATATAGCCAGCGCCGTCGCCACATCCGCATCCGCACCGATCGGCGCAAACACCGCAGTGCTCACAGCCTCTCGCACGCCCCATCCTCCGATGGAAGGGACCATCCCCGAAACCGACAGTAGCGGGCTGGCAATGAAGAAGTAGCCCAGGTCAACCCCGACGTCGACCGCCCGACCGCACAGCCAGTTGATCAGGATGTTGATCAGGTTGAACCCTACCGAAACGGCAAAGGCCCCCATCACCGCTTTCCATCCGCAACCGGTCACTGCCGCATAGATCTGGGCCAATGGACCCTGGCCGGCAAGAGAGATCCTGGATGGCAGCCAGGTTGTGATCCGCCTCAGCAAGCGGCCCTCCAGCACCAGCGCCCCCCCGATCAGACCAGCTCCAGCCACACCGAGCAGCAGCCAGATGAGCCACGGCTCCATTTCACCGGCCAGGAAAGGAAGGGCTATCAATCCCATCAGTAGGAGTACCATCAGCCCGGTCATGCGATCCAGCAACACGGTCCCGACCGCTGCGGAAGACTCTGTGTCCTCAGTGAGCTCGAGCGCCCGCATGACGTCCCCCCCGAACTGGGTGGGCAGGAAGCTGCTGAAGAACTGTCCCACGAAGTAGAGTCGTACCAGACGGCCAAGGGAGACGTCAAGGTGTAACCCTCGCAGGAGGAGAAACCAGCGGTAGGCTCGGATCACCAGGCTGGAGACATAGAGCAGGAGTGCGGCCAGCAGGTAGCGCAGATGAGCCTGACGCAGGGCACCAAACGTCTCATCTGGATTGACGACCTTCCAGAACAGGAAGACCAGCGCTCCGACGCTGATGAGCACTCGCAGGATGTTCAACCTACGCTTCTTCATTGCCTTCTGTTCCAGCCTATCATCCTAAATGCCTGGGGACGATCGGTCCGTCCAAA
>Ga0207796_1000285_pt1 | contig 21120 bp, 22 predicted proteins | sample Pon1CUnioCityCA_6_FD_187274 | JGI IMG/M metagenome (GOLD analysis project Ga0207796, IMG submission 187274) | Marine sediment microbial community from Union City, CA, USA - Pond 1C Sediment 1 (SPAdes) | ecosystem: Environmental > Aquatic > Marine > Intertidal zone > Salt pond sediment ...
ATGGTCTGGATGGACCGAACGCGTACAGATTTTTCAGCGTTGAGAGATGCCCTGGATTACTTACGTCATGGGGCTATCGTGGGTATTGCCCCTGAGGGCACCCGCAGCAGTGAGAATAAGGGATTATTACAGGGGAAACAAGGTGCTGCACTGATGGCAGCCCGGGCATCCGTGCCAATTATTCCCGTTGGTATTATTGGCTCTAAAAACATTAATGAAGCATGGTTGCACTTGCGCAGACCTGAGGTGACTATCCGTGTGGGTGAACCTTACACACTGCCAGCGATGGACCAGGATAACAAGCAAGCCTGGCTTGCCCGAAATACAGATGAGATCATGTGTCGTATTGCAGCCTTACTTCCACAAGAATACTGGGGGTTTTATGCCGGTCATCCGCGTTTAGCAGAATTAATAGCAGCACAAAATTAATTCTCCGGGACATTTATCGAGAAAAAAAGTTACCACCTGCAAGGTTATTAATATGATCGATTATGCCCACAAACCAATTGCTCCTTGTTGCATTAATGATAATAATGCCTGACTTTTTCGATCTGATTTACCGGGTGGTATAATCCAAAGATGCTGCCGGACCTGGCTCTTGATGACATTATCCGAATGCGGAAACCACACCCTTGTGGTGGGTATGAATGGCGTGTGGTTCGGTTAGGTGCTGATATTGGCTTGGTATGTCTGACATGCGGCCACCGCATCCTGCTTACAAGGCGTGCTCTCAAGCACCGTATGAAAAGCATTATCCACGATGATAAAACACAAAGTTAACAAGATAGGTGAAGTCAATCAGACTCTCGCATATCTAAGTTCTTAGTGGGAAAATATAATTATAAATTGTTGCCCAGCGTTTTATCTGATATCATAATAAATAGAGCTTATGCCAATTCTAGACGATCGTCACTTTGAATTTTTCAGCCACAGCCCAGAGCAAACCAGGCGGTTGGGTATTCACCTGGGAGGCTACTTAAAATTGGGTGATGTTATTTGCCTGGAAGGAAACTTGGGTTCAGGAAAAACCACCCTGGTCCAGGGCATTGCCCAGGGCTGGGGAGCGCTTGACCCGGTTTCCAGCCCAACATATATGATTGTCAACGAATATCGTCGTTCGGATTCGGAAAGGTTATTTCATGTCGATGCCTATCGTCTTGAGGGTGGACTCGACGTGGATTTCCTGGATTTTGAGCGTATGCTGTCCCAGGGCTCAATGGTGATTGAATGGGCCGAACGGATTCGCAGTTCTTTGCCTGAAACGCATTTATGGATAGGGTTGGCGTACACAGGAGTCGAACATCGTGCGATGATGTTAACGCCCACAGGCAAACGCTATCAAAATATTGTTGATCATTTACGCAGAAAATTATACGGAGATTTTTAGTGTTACTGGCAATCGATACATCCACAGCCTGGATTAGCCTGGCACTCTATGAAGGCAGCCTGGTGCATTTTGAGAATACCTGGAAAAGCCAGCATCACCACACGGTGGAACTGGCACCGGCAATCCATGACTTGTTTAAGCGGACTGGCACCCAACCCAGTGACTTAACAGGTGTGGCTGTAGCCCTTGGACCAGGATCATTCACGAGCCTTCGGATTGGTCTGGCTGCTGCCAAGGGATTGGTATTCTCCCTAAAGATCCCGCTAATTGGCATTCCTTCTCTGGATGTTGTGGCTGCGGCACAACCCTTAGATGATAAGCCGCTGATCGTTGTCCTTTCTGCTGGACGGACCCGGCTCGCTTACGCTACCTATCGTGTTCAGGATAATCAATGGCAACCTGTGGACAATCCTGCTGTGATTGATCCCAAGGAATTAGTCAAGACGATCCATGAACCAACCTTGATTGTTGGGGAGCTTTCCGAAGAATCCCGCGCCATCATCGGCCGTCGCTGGAAAAACGCTATTCTCGTCTCCCCAGCTCAAAGCTTGCGAAGAGCAAGTCACCTGGCTGAGATTGCTTGGCAACGGCTGGTGGATGATCAAATAGATGATCCTGTTCATCTGTCACCGATTTATTTGAGCACATCGAATAATCCCATTCCCGCATAAAATGTCCAAAGATTATGGTGACCAGGCTGTTTGTATCCGTCCAATGGCACTAAGGGACTTGGGCCGGGTGGTAGCTATTGACCGGGAATCGTTTCCTACACCCTGGCCTCGGGAGGCTTTTCTATATGAGATTCAACCCCAACGTAATTCTCTTTGTTGGGTTGCGGAAATCGATAGTAAGACGGCTGGGAAAAAAATTATTGGAAGTATTGTGATTTGGATCAATGGCGACCAAGCCCATATCGGCACCCTGGCTGTCGCACAAAGATACCGACAAAGAGGTATTGGTCAGTATCTATTAGCTGAAGCGTTGTTAGCTTGTGAAGGGCGGGGAGTGACAACGGTTTCTCTTGAGGTTCGGGAAACCAATACCAAGGCACTACGGCTTTATCAAAAATTCGGCTTTGAAAAGGTTGGTTTACGGGAGGATTACTATCAAGACACACATGAAAATGCACTGGTATTGACTTTAACGACCCTGGATAAAAACAAGCTTGCCGCCCTGGCAAATAAAAGATAACATTTAACATTAGCATTGATTTAAAGGTTCGAATGGAGGATTATTGTGAACTCTGAAGAAGTAATGATGGAAATTGCAGAGCAAACCGCGGTTTGCACTCGCTGCAAATTACATTATTCCCGCAAAAAGGCCGTTCCTGGGAGTGGGAATCCCAACGCCTCCATTATTTTTATTGGTGAGGGTCCAGGTTTTCATGAGAATCAGCAAGGTCTGCCTTTTGTCGGCGCAGCAGGCAAGTTTTTGGATGAATTATTAGAAATTGCCAAATTATCCCGCGATAAGGTCTTTATCACAAATGTTGTCAAATGTCGTCCACCAGGAAATCGAGATCCCCAGGTCGAAGAATTGGAAGCTTGCAGGCCATATCTTGAGCGCCAGATCAATGTCATTAACCCGGATATGATTGTCACCTTGGGTCGAATTTCGATGAGTTATTTTGTCACAAACGGAAAGATCAGCAGCATCCACGGGAAGACGTTCTGGTCAAACGGGCGTATGATTGTTCCAATGTACCACCCGGCGGCAGCCCTTCATCAGCCGTCTTTGAAGGATCTTGTGAAACAGGATTTTTCCAGGTTGCCCGGCTTACTAAAAAAGGCCCAGGAAACCAGAAGATCCAATCCAAACCTGACAACATTGAGCCAGATTGAGGAGGATGTGGATGATGATGCTTCAATTGAGCAGCTCAGCCTTTTTTAGGCATATTCTCGACAAGCGATTATTATCCAAGTTATGATAAAATAGCTAGCTGTAATTATTTTCAATTCATGGATTTTTTTATGACCAATATTAAAGAAACACTTAAACAGAAATTTATCGAACGAACAGCGCGTATCGGCATTGTTGGTGTGGGCTATGTTGGCCTGCCGCTCGCGGTGGTCTTTGCTGAAGCGGGATTTGACGTTGTGGGGATTGACCCCATTCAGGAGAAGGTAGATACGATCAACCGCGGTGAAAGTTATATCCTCGATGTGGACTCCTCACGAATTCAGTCCCTGGTAAAGCAGGGCAAGCTCAGCGCCAGCACAGATTATGCTGAACTAGCAAAGGTGGATGCGGTTTCCATTTGTGTGCCAACCCCACTGCGCAAAACAGGGGACCCAGATCTATCCTTTATAGCATCAGCCACTAAATCCCTGGCACCTTATTTGCATCAGGGTATGGTTGTCGTGCTGGAATCAAGTACCTATCCCGGTACCACACGCGAGATGGTTTTACCGGAACTGGAGTCGGTGAGTGGGCTGACGGTTTGTGAGGATTTCTACTTAGCCTTTTCACCTGAAAGAGTTGACCCGGGGCGGGAAGATTGGACAACCATCAATACTCCCAAGGTGATTGGTGGGATTAGCCCTGATTGCGGCGTGGTTGCTGCTGCCTGGTATGAACAAGCCTTGGAGACCGTGGTACCTGTTTCCAATTGTGAAGTTGCAGAAATGGCGAAGCTTTTGGAAAACACTTTCCGCATGATCAACATTGGGTTGGTCAATGAATTAGCGATTATGTGTGACCGCCTTAAAGTAGATGTCTGGGAGGTGATTGATGCCGCTGCTACCAAACCCTTTGGATTTATGAAATTCACCCCAGGACCGGGCCTGGGCGGGCATTGCATCCCAATAGATCCATTGTATCTCTCCTGGAAACTCAGGTCATTAAATTACAACGCTCGTTTCATTGAATTAGCATCGGAAATCAACACGTCGATGCCGCGCTACACACTTGGAAAAATCCAGGATGCGCTTAATCTTCAAAAGAAATCAGTGAACGGCAGCCGTATTTTAATCTTGGGTGTAGCCTATAAACCGGATATTGATGATCTGCGGGAGTCACCTGCGTTGGATGTGATCCATTTACTCCAGGAGAAGGGCGCTGACGTGGTTTATCATGACCCCTACATTCCCCAATTTGATCATGAGAATTTACAGATGAAATCCGTCACTGACCTGATGGGGCAAGTTGAAAAGGCGGATTGTGTAGCGATCATCACAAATCATAGTGATTATGATTACCCTGCTATTCTCAATGCAGCCCAGATGGTCGTCGACACACGGAATGCTCTGGGTGATTTAGGTAGAAATCATCCCAAGGTGGTCAGGCTTTAATGGCAAACTACCTTCTCACCGGTGCTGCTGGTTTCATCGCCTATCGTGTAGCTGAACTCCTGCTCGATGATGACCACGATGTTTACGGCGTCGATAACCTCAACCAGGCATACGATGTTCGATTGAAGGATTACCGTTTAGAGCGATTGCAAGCTTATCCTAATTTTCATTTTAAAAAATTAGATATCTCTGATAAATCAACCCTGGCGGAGCTGACTAATTGGCTGCCACAGGACATGGCTGCGGTCATCAATTTAGCTGCTCGGGCTGGCGTACGCACCAGCCTGACTGACCCCTGGGTGTATGTGGACACCAATATGACCGGCACCTTAAATTTGCTGGAATATTGTCGGAGAGGAGGGATCCAAAAATTTATTTTGGCATCGACCTCCAGTCTTTATGCCGAGGAATCCCCACCGCCCTTCCATGAAACAGATGATACGGACCATCCGCTGCAACCCTATGCCGCAAGCAAAAAGGGGGCAGAGGTGATGGCGCATGCTTACCATCATCTTTATGATCTGGATGTAACCGTTTTACGCTATTTCACTGTTTACGGACCTGCGGGTCGACCGGATATGGTGATGTTCCGTTTCTGCCAATGGATTGCAGAGGGCATGCCGGTCATCATCAACGGCGATGGTGAGCAATCGCGCGGCTTCACTTACCTTGATGATATTGCTCGGGGCACGATCCAGGCATTAAAGCCGGTAGGATATCAAATCATCAACCTTGGTGGGCATGAGGTGATTACCATCAACCAACTCATCAAGATGTTAGAGCAGCGCATTGGTAAAAGGGCACAGGTCACCCATCATCCATTCCATAAAGCTGATGTGCGCACGAATAAAGCCGATACGACGATGGCGGAAAAGGTCCTCGATTGGCAGCCCCAGGTGGATTTGGAAGAGGGTGTCACACGCTTGGTGGACTGGTACATGCAGGAGAGAGATTGGGCCAGCCAGATAGAAACCCCATGAGGCGACTTTTCTCAGGTCTAAAAAACTGGGGGAACGATGTAATCTTAAAGAGAGTTGTTGGAAATTCAGCCTATTTATTTGGCAGTCAGGCTGTTGGTGCTGTTATCAGCATCCTCACCGCCAACCTATTGGGGGTAGCCAGCTTTGGCGCTCTGGGGGTTGTGATTGGGTTTGTCACCAACATCAACCGCTTACTATCCTTCCGCATGGGAGATTTTGTCATCCGTTATGTCGGGGATTTTCTTGCTAATGACAACCGAAAAGGCGCAGCAGCCGTCATAAAGATTGCAGCCTTTACTGAGGCGGTGACATCGATCATTGCCTACCTCGTGCTCGTGTTGCTGGCGGGTTGGGGTGCTGCCAGTTTTGCAAAGGACCCTGCAACGCGACCCCTGTTCATAATTTATGGCACGGCAATTCTGGGAAATATTATGGCTGAAACCGGTATGGGGGCATTGCAGGTGATGGGGCATTTCCGCTCACAAGCTTTGCTAAACTTGTTTCAAAGCCTGTTAACTGCCGGGTTGTTCTTTGTAGTTTTTTTAAACCAGGGCGGCATCTTTGCGGTGATGCTGGTTTATCTTGCGGGTAAATTGGTCCTCGGTATTGGTCCACTGCTTTTGGCGCTGTACTGGCTGCCAAAAAGCCTCGGCAAAGGTTGGTGGCGTACGCCCTTGAAGGGTAACCTGCCAGAACGCAAACCTATGATCCGGTTTGCCTTGAATTCGAATTTTAGCGGAACAGTGACCATCTTTGCCCGTGATAGTGAGGTGTTATGGGTCAGCTATTTCTTTGATACGACCGTCGCCGGTTATTTTAAGGTTGCCCTGGCTGTGATCAACTTGATGGTTATGCCCATCACACCCTTCATCAGTACAACCTTCCCGGAAATAACCCGACATATTGCCAAACAGCAGTGGGGGCGTTTAAAACAACTCTTAAGGCGAGTGACCCTGATTTCAGGTACTTGGACGGGAATGGTTGCGGCTGGTTTACTGCTCTTGGGGCGCCAACTGCTCTTTTCTCCCTGGAATTTCTTTGGGCGGACCATTTATATCTATGAAGCGAGCTATGGACCAGCCTATCCAGTGCTTTTGGTGTTGTTAATCGGGTTTGGAATGGCTAATGTCTTTTTCTGGGATCGCTCTTTGCTCCTTTCCTTTGGAAAAGCAGAACTTCCCCTTCGGGTCAGTTTCTTCGCGATGCTTGGAAAGGTTGTTTTAGCATTCTTGATCGTACCGGTTTTGGGGTACCTGGCGGAAGCCGCGCTCTTCAGTGCTTATTTTGTGGTATCTGTGGGGATTTTGGTGTACTACGGCCTTAGAGAAATTCAGCAGCGCTCGAATTTACAGCAGCAAAACCCAGCATAATTTCAAATATTTTTATCAATGCGATTCCCACCGAAGTTGGTCTATTAACCTTCAATAGCTGGATATGCATATTCTTATTATTGATTGACGTCAGTGATAGAATTGATGAAAGTTTATTTTAACGAATGAAGGAGAGCAGATGATCCCTGAGAACGTCAATGCGCCCATGCAAATGATTTCCCAAATGTTAAAACCGTGGCAAACTTCGCTTGAGAACCCCGAAGATGCCCAAGAAGAAGTTCTGGAGTCATTGCTGAAAATTTATGCGCAGACGAATTATGGACAAAAGTGCGGTGCGGATCAGATCGGGTCGATTGAGGACTATCGGGCTGGGTTCAGAGTAGCTACCTATGATGATTATAAGCCGCTTATCCAACGTGTAATGGCAGGTGAACACAATCTGCTCCTCAACGAATCGCCCCTGGGGTGGGCGATCACCCGGGGAACAACCAAAGATGAAAATAAATTCATACCGATGACACCTACCGATATTCAAATGCGTGTGTCAGCGGGAAGAGCAGTGATGATGTATGCTGCGCAAACCCGGTCCGCCGAGGTGTTTTCAGGTGTTAATCTCAATCTGAATTTCCCATCTGTGGTGGGAAAGGTGAAGGCTGGAGATCGAGAGCTGGATTATGGCTATAGTTCGGGGATCTACACAAAGTACGTCTCTCATAAAACGCCCGTGCGATCTGTTCCTTCACAGGAAGAAATTGACGCTTTAGGTGGGGGCAAGGCTTGGTCTGATTGGGTCAAAAGATTCGATCTGGCTTACGAGAAATGTTCCGGGCAAAATGTTACCCTGGTCGGTGGTGTAGCGCCTACGGCGGTGTCCTTTGGACGCTACCTCTATAAAAAATATCGTCGCTATCCAAAGGATTTATGGGATGTACAGGTGATGACCCTCGGTAGTTTACCTGGCATCAACACGTATCGGGCGAATACCCTGCATGCCCTTTATGGGCGCCAGGCCGTTATCCGCGAAATTTATGGCGCAACTGAGGGCATGTTTGGTCAGCAGATGGATGAAAAACGTGCCTGGGTGCCGAATTATGATCTGTTTTTCTTTGAAATTAAAACAGCCAAAGGAATTAAAATGCTGCACCAAATGCATCCCGGGGAAACTGGCAGCCTGATCGTCTCAACACCTGTCCTGCCGAGATATCAAATTGGCGACCTGATTCGCGCCTACCAACCGCCATATTTTCGGTGTATTGGACGGGAAAAATGGACAACGCCGCTGGTACACACCTGGCGAATGATTAAAACCTTGGATCTTGGAAAATTATAGGCTTATTGGCGGTTACGGATCAGGGCACTTGCCAGCGCTGAAAGACCCATGGCAATCAGCACAAAAGGCCAAACGATATTCCAGCCAAAGATCATACCCAAGCCAATACCAAGGAAAATGGCAGCCAAGAAGAAATTGCCACCGGTAGACGAGCGATATGCTGGGATAAAGGTGCGGACAAGGGCTTCTAGGAAGACCAGTACGCCTGCACCAAGGAAAATTAATGACCAGGTGCTGAGGCTGTCGATAGTGAGCCCTTCAATACCGAGCGGCTGCGTTTGGATTTGATCCAACCAGCCTAGATTGGCAGCAAGGAAGACCAAACCAGCCCAGATCAGGATCAGTGCCCAAACGAGCGAGCTCAGAGGATCTTGGTTGTGTTTTTCTTCTACCTTCTCGTCCTCTTTCTCATATTTCTCTTCAGCTTTTTCATCATAATATTGCGGTTGTCGTCTTTGTTGTTCTTCTTCTTGTGACTTCTGTTCTTGATCACTCATGGTTCAGTCCTTTCCAAAAAATTCATGAAAAACAATTTCATTTTAATATAATCTTATTGGTTTTTACAAATTTTTCAATAGATTGCCTTAGGGAATTACGTTTATTCGAAAAAATTAATTGAAGCAGAACTTTTTGGGTTGATCTTTTGATACGAAATCAAGGTTGCCATTCCCCGATATCCTGCCAGCAATAATCGAGGTGTTCGGCCATGACAGGCTTTAGTTTCCTTTTGACATGGGATCGGGCTGCCTGCATGAGTTCCAAACCACCGATCTCATTCAGGCGTTCGGCGATTTTTCGGGCACGAATGTGGTGGCAGCGTGCATCAAAAGGGCTGCCCGGACGAAGTGAGAGAAAGTCATCCTGCTCACCAATTTTTACCAGTTCTTTCAACAGGCGTTTCACCTCTTGTTTGGGTTTGGGAGGTAATCGACGAATGACAGGGTGACCAAATAGTGCTTCCCAAATACTCATGTAACCACTTCCTATATCTACAGGCTTTTAATGATTATAGACGATTTGCTGTCGAAATATAAAGGTGTTTTGGCTGAGTGCAAGGAAATCGCAAAGTTAGTGAAATATTTTTTGAAGTTAATTGGAAAAATATCTGCAATCTCCAGCCCAAGGTTGTATAAAAAGAAAACGATAAGATTTATGATTGAATATCTTTTTAAACAAAGGCGTAGTGGTTGTGGTAAATTAAACCAGGTTGATTTTTGATTTCTCTCATCCGTTCAGAAAATATAATATCAAGAGGAACAATAGATGCAAAATAATATGAAAAACACAAGGCAAACCGCATTGATCACTGGACCAACCAGCGGAATTGGAGAACAATTTGCGATTAAACTTGCGGAGTCTGGACACGATTTGATACTCGTCTCTCGCGATGAGGAAAAATTAAGAAAGATGTGCCTTGATCTCAGCCAAGCGTATGGTATCAAAGCCCATAAAATTGTTGCTGATCTTTCGAAATCAGCAAGCCCGGAGGAAGTATTTGAGAAAGTAAATCAATTGGATATCCAGGTTGATATCTTGATTAATAACGCCGGTTTTCAAATCTATGACCCATTTCACTCAGCAGACTGGAAGGCAACGCAAAAATTAATCGATGTAATTGTGAATGCTCTGGTAAATCTAACCCATCTATTTTTACCAGGGATGATCCAAAGGAAAGAAGGATACATTCTCAATATGGGTTCACTTGGATCCTTTGCGCCGGGCCCCAATAACGCTGTATATACGGCTGGAAAGGCATTTGTTTTGAATTTTTCAGAAGCCATTGCTGAGGAACTGCGTGGGACAGGTGTACATGTGACCTGTTTGTGCCCCGGTCCTGTGGATACACCTTTTGCTGAGAGAGCAGATATCACCAACACATTTCTATTTAAATACTTTGCAATGCCGCCAGGACCTGTGGCCGAAGCCGGCATTAAAGCCATGCTTAAGAAACAACGTGTCTCCGTCCCCGGGATTATAAATAAGTTGATCGTCTTCTTTCTACGTTTTGTACCGCGTCGTCTGGTGACCAGGATAGCTAAATATGCGCTGCTTCCGGATTGAAGGTTTGTTTGAGAAATTACTTCTTATGTTTTTCTTACCTATAGTGCTTATATTATTAACAGTCCATTTTATGATGAATAAGGGAGAATTATTTAATGTCTGAACACAAAAACGCTGATAATGGTCAGCCCATACCGTTCAAAGCGGAAACGCAGCAGTTATTGAATATTCTGATCCACTCACTCTACACTGAGAAAGAGATTTTCCTGCGTGAACTCATCTCGAATGCTTCGGATGCCTTATCACGCCTGGAATTCTTAATGCTTACAGAACGAGATATCCTGGAGCCGGAAGTGCCGCCAGCGATACAAATCCGGACCAACAAAGACGAGAATCTATTGGTGATCGAAGATACCGGGATCGGCATGACCCGGGATGAGCTGGTAGAAAACTTGGGGACCATCGCCCATTCTGGTGCCAGGGCATTTGTTCAGGCAGCCCAGGAGACGGACCGTGATCTTTCAGATATTATTGGCCAATTTGGTGTAGGTTTTTATTCTGCATTTATGGTGGCGGAATCCATTCGCGTGATTTCGAAGTCCTACCAGCCTGAGGCTGAAGCAACGGCCTGGATCGCATCTGGGGAAGATACTTATCGGCTTGAAAAAGCGGATCGTGAGCATCGGGGAACGGAGGTGCGTATCAAGCTCAAGGATGATGCTAAAGAATTTCTTGAGGAATCCCGCTTGCGCCAGGTGATCAAGCGCCATTCTGATTTCATCCAGTACCCGATCACGGTTGGCGAGTCCGAAGAACCGGTTAACCGGCAAACAGCCCTTTGGCGGCAAAACCCGCGTGAGCTGGAAGAAGAAGCCTATCACGAGTTTTATAAGCAGTTGACCCTGGATTTCAATGATCCTATGGTTTATGAGCATATGCGAGTAGACGCGCCTGCTCAGATGTTCGCAGTCTTGTATGTGCCCCAAAATTCCCAAAACCTTGTCTTCTCTCCGAGGAAAGAACCCGGATTGAAACTCTATGCAAAAAAAGTGATGATCCAGGAGTTCTGTAAGGAGCTTTTGCCGCAATACTTCAATTTCATTCAAGGTGTGGTTGACTCAGAGGACTTGCCTTTGAATGTCTCCCGTGAAAGCGTTCAATCGAACCGAGTCATGGCTCATTTGGAACGCCTGGTAACCAGCAAGGTTATTGAAATGTTGAAATCCCTCGGTGAAGAATCTCCTGAGGAATATGTTAAATTTTGGGAGCAATACGGTGAGTTTATCAAAGAGGGCGTGGCAGTTGAACAGGACAAACCGGAAACACTTTTTCCTTTATTACGCTTCCACACCGATCAAGACCTGACAGGGTGGAGTTCACTTCCAGAGTACCTGGAAAGAGCAGATCCTGAGCAGAAAGAAATTTATTATTTCCTGGGAGAAGATCCCGGTGCCGTACGATTCAGCCCCCACATGGACCCCTTCCGCAAGGCTGAAATTGAGGTCCTGGTTTTGGCTGATCCGGTGGATCCCTTTATGCTCATGCAATTAAAAGAATTTGATGGACATCCCTTGGTCAATATCATGGATGCAGAACTTCCTGAAAGTGATGTCGAAACAGACGAGACAAAAACTGGTGAGGCCCTGGATAAGGAGAAGGCGGATGATTTAATTGCCCGTTTCAAAGCCATTCTCGGGGATCGTGTGAGTGATGTGAGGCTCACCCAACGCCTGTCCGACTCACTTGCCCGTTTGGTTGACCCGGAAGGCGCACCAGATCAATCGGTGCAGCGAGTTTACCAGATGATGGATAAAAAATTTGAGATGCCAAAGAAGGTCCTAGAGCTCAACCCCAGGCATAAAATTATTTCTAGCCTGGCTGCGCTGCCCGATGGTGATGAGAAATTTAAACTTATTGCTGAACAGCTTTTTGAAAATACATTACTGATTGAGGGATTGCACCCCGATCCGGTCAGTATGGTGGGCAGGATTCAGGACTTAATCGCAAGGGCTTTAGAGACAAAGTGAGATCAATAAGATAGCGCATTAATCTTAATCACACCATTCTACGATCGTACTCTCGCCCTGGCCGACGCCCACGCAGAGGGTTGCTAATCCATAAAAGGGTTTTGGAGTGTTGGGTGACTTGCGCCGCATTTCATGCAGCAACGTAGTCATGATCCTGGCACCTGAACACCCTAAGGGATGACCCAGGGCGACCGCACCGCCATTGACATTCGTAATCTCATGGCTGAGTGACAGGCTGTGCATCACCGCCAGCGCTTGAACAGCAAAGGCTTCATTGACTTCAGCCAGTTGAATATCCTCGATTTTCAGCCCTGCTCTTTGCAGGGCTTTTTGAGTGGCAGGGATGGGGCCTGTGCCCATGATGCGCGGGGGAACGCCTGCAGCAGCCATGCTGACGATGCGCGCCATTGGTTTAAGGTTTAACGCACTGGCTTTCGCTTCACTCATTATCAATAAAACAGCAGCGCCGTCATTGAGGCCAGAGCTATTCCCTGCCGTGACTGTGCCGCCAGGTTTGAAAGCTGGTTTTAAGCGGTGAAGTGCCTCAATAGTGGTATCCCGCCTGGGGCGTTCGTCGGTGTCAAAACTTTTTAGTTCACCTTTGCGTTGGGGGATGGGAACCGGTTGGATTTCCTCGGCAAATTTCCCCGAATCAATCGCGCTGAGGGCACGTTGGTGGCTTCCCAGGGCAAATTCATCTTGGGCTTCTCTTGAGATACCGGTCATTTCAGCGATATTCTCGGCTGTAATCCCTAACGGCTCTGTGCTGTACATTGCCTGCATGCGGGGGTTAATGAAACGCCATCCCAGAGTGGTGTCAAAAGCTGTCATGTCACCGACTTGGCGTGTGGGTTTTGGAAGCGCATAAGGGGCGCGGCTCATACTTTCTACGCCGCCTGCAATGAACACTTCGCCATCCCCGACGCGGATAGATCTAGCTGCTGCGTTTAGCGCGGTCAGGCCAGAAGCGCAAAGGCGGTTGAAGGTCACCCCTGGCACCGAAACTGGCAATCCTGCCAGCAGAGCAGCCATCCGGGCAATGTTGCGGTTATCCTCCCCAGCCTGGTTGGCACATCCGAGATAAACCTCTTCGATCAGGTCTGGATCAAGGTTGTTTCGTTCAACCAGGGCTCGAATTAATAAAGCGGCCAAGTCATCCGGTCGAACGCTGGATAGGGCACCACCCAGGTTGCCAATTGGAGAGCGGATTGCGTCAATAATCAGGGCTTCGGGCATCTGTATTCCTTCAGTTTTTGGAGGTATTGCTCAAATTTTACCATCAGGCAAGGCTAGTCGATGTTTCCTTTTGATAGATAAAATGATGGGTTTTCACAGGGGAGCGCTTTAGAATAAGAAAGTCTATTACAATTATTTACACTCAAGTACTTTGTTTCAGTAGGAGCGGGAATGACCATAAAAAAATTGGTGCAACTCCAAGAACCTTCCTCTGAAATCTTCGATTCTCTAATTCACGCCTGGATTGCTGAAGGCTTTTCATTAAAAATCTTGGAGCGGGAAGAGCGCTTGGTGGTGTGTGAGCTTGAGCTTTCTCCTGTAGAAGTGGAATTCTTCTCCAAAGTTATCCCTTCGAAAGAAGGCTGCCTGGTTTATATCCAATGTGAGTCCAGAAGGATATCGCCAGGATCAGACTCAGGTCAGAGGGATATGCCAGGGGATGGCGTAAAGACAGCGTTCTGTGTGAAAACAATCGATCAGGTGTTAGGGCGTGTCGGTCAGTGGCAAGAAGTTTCTCCTGCAGATATTGGTGAGTTAGCCAATCATTTGCAAGATATGAGAGAGAATAAAGCTCCAGCACAATCCCAATTGAGCCGTATGGGTGTCTGGCTGGGATTATTATTGATGATCGCCGGAAGTCTCCTGTCCTTTTTGACTGCCAGGGATGTTTTGGACCTGGTGACACCCCAGGTTTGGATTATGTTGTCGGTCATCGGGGTTTTTGTCTTTTGTTTTGGTTTGTTCAGTCTGATCTGGCGAAAATAAGATAAGACAAGGGATCCATTGTGAAAGAAAAATATCTAACTGACTTTAATCAATTGATTGAACTGCATAATAAGACAAACGCGATTCACCCTGCTCTTGCAAAACTTTACCCGGTAGCTTTAGCAGATGAGGAAGCGCTATCGATTTATGATTTTGACCCACAAGCAGATTGCTACCAGTTTATAAAGCGATGTCCTTTGCCTATGCCCATTCCCCTGGGTGTCCGAGCTGCTTTCCAGATTGAAGCATACGGCGGACGCATTTCCTGTGTGGTGACACCTGATATTTTTACAACAAGGGAAGGCTTTATCACCATTCTGCACGAATTTGTGCATTGCTACCAATATGAAACCTGCGAACAAGCGTTAAAAATTGGACTGGATGTCGCCCAAAAAGCACACGAAGTAGGCGACTTTATGTGGGAAATTGACCATCCATTCCCGTATAATTCAACCAATTTTATTGAAGGGTATTATTATTTTCTTCAAGCCCTAGAAGATGGTGATTCTATCAAGGTTCTCCAGGCTCGCCACGTGTTGAAGACTTATCTCGGTGTGCATGATTTTGAATACATGGTCTGGCAGGAATGGAAAGAGGGATTTGCCCGTTGGGTCGAGAATAAAATCAAATATCAATTGGGGGTGCCAGAGAATACGGGTGGATTGTCCCAGCCATATAGCCGGGTGCTCTTCTACGCCGGTGGAGAAAGATATATCCGTTTTCTGGAAGGGGAGGATCGTTCCATGGTGCTTGATCTGCCCAAGTTATTCCACAGCATGATGCGGGTTAATCTAAACCACTCGAAACAGTGATCCAACAATACCCCGGGAATGAAGAATCTCACTGTAAATTATTGTATAGAAGGGGGGTGTGTTGTTTCCTTTCTATGGAAAACTCATAACGAACAGGGAATCATGCTTATTGGAAAGACTCGCCATTTACACACGGGATAAAAATCACCACAGAATCATGACGCCCAAAGTCTTCCGTGGAAAAGAAGTTATGATTTTTGGAGTATACTATAGTCGCATGTCCTGTGGACACTCACCTAAACAAGATCAGGACAGGCCATTTTATCAACGATTTAAGGAGGATGGTTAATGCCTGCAAAGGGTTACATTGTCGTCAATGAGTTATATTGCAAGGCTTGTGAATTGTGTGTGACCGATTGTCCCCACGATGTTTTAGCGCTGGACATGGATCGCCTTACCCCCAAAGGATATCACCCTGCGCATATGGTGAACCCTGAAGCCTGTACGGGTTGTGGTATCTGCGCCAGGGTTTGCCCGGATGCTGCCATCACAGTTTATCGTTATGAAAAACAAAAGGTGGAGGCATAGGATGGCAAAAGAATTGATCAAGGGCAATACTGCGGTCGCAGAGGCTGCCTTGCGAGCCGGTTTGGAAGCTTATTTTGGATATCCCATCACACCCCAAACGGAATTATTAGAACACCTCTCCGCTCGAATGCCGGAGCTTGGAAGACCCTTTGTCCAAGCGGAAAGTGAGTTGGGGGCCATTAACATGGTCTATGGTGCTGCCTGCACTGGAAAACGCGTGATGACATCCTCTTCCAGCCCGGGAGTCAGCTTGATGATGGAGGGTTTGTCCTACATTGCCGGTACGGAAGTGCCCGCAGTGTTGGTTGATGTGGTGCGCGGTGGGCCCGGATTGGGCAACATTGCACCTGCCCAGGGTGACTATAATCAGATCGTTCACGGCGGCGGTCACGGCGATTATCACCTGATTGTTCTTGCGCCTGCCAGCGTGCAGGAGGCAGTGGATCTGACCGTGCTAGCCTTTGACCTGGCGGAAAAATATCGAAACATTGTCGCTGTTCTGCTGGATGGCAGCATCGGGCAGATGATGGAACCGGCAGAATTACCCCCAATGCAGCCCCTTAAGACGGAGACGCCTGATTGGGCGGTACGGGGTACTCAGGGTGGTGAAAAACGCATTCTTACCTCGATTAATTTGGACCCGCCTGCCCAGGAAGTAATGAACCTGCGGTTGATGAAACGCTGGCAGGAGATTGAGAAGAACGAAATCCGTTATAAGACCTACTTCATGGATGATGCCGAATATGTTGTGGTTGGATTTGGGACTGCAGGACGCGTTTCATTATCTGCAGTCCGGGCAGCAAGGGAAAAAGGCATTAAAGTTGGACTTTTGCGGCCGATAACGGTTGCACCCTTTCCTAAGAATGTCCTGGATGAACTAACCGAAAAGGTCAAAGCTTTCCTGGTTGTTGAAATGAACGCCGGGCAAATGCTAGAAGACGTTCGACTGGTTGTTCGCGGCCGAAAACCGGTAGAATTCTTTGGCCGGATGGGCGGGGTGGTCCCCTTCCCGGATGAGGTATTGACGGAAATTGAACGGCTCGTGGAAGGATCACTGACCACAGAAGGTCATCCGCGAGATCGATGGCTGTCTCGTTTAAGTGAGACAATTGGATAAAGGAGTGATTAATGGTTTTAACGGATATACCAACCAAGGTTGTTTACAAACGCCCAGAAGCACTTGATCCCCGGGTCACGCACTATTGCCCTGGCTGCACACATGGTGTGGCGCACCGCCTGGTGGCGGAAGTATTGGAAGAAATGGGACAGGTGGAAAACACCATCGGGGTTGCTTCCGTGGGTTGTTCTGTGTTTGCCTATAATTATTTCGAGTTTGATTTTGTCGAAGCTGCCCATGGTCGTGCGCCAGCGATGGCAACCGGGATAAAACGCGTGTTGCCCGATCGCATGATTTTCACCTACCAGGGGGATGGTGACCTGGCGTCCATCGGCATGGGAGAGATTGTCGGTGCTGCCTCCCGTGGTGAAAAGATCACGGTTGTTTTTATCAACAATGCCAATTATGGTATGACAGGCGGTCAGATGGCGCCAACAACGCTGCCCAATCAGAAAACGACCTCTTCACCCACCGGTCGAGATGTGGAAAGGCAGGGTTATCCCATCCAAACAGCGGAATTGCTTTCTACATTGGGCGGCGCTGTCTATGTTGTCCGCCGCAGTTTGCATAGCTCCCGTGAAGTACGCAGGGCAAAGCAAGCCATCCGTACGGCTTTTGAAGTTCAGAAGCACGATCTGGGATTCTCGCTGGTTGAACTCTTATCCACCTGCCCAACCAACTGGGGGATGACACCGGTTGAGGCACGTGATTGGATTGAAGAGCGTATGCTGACCTATTACCCGCTGGGAGATTATAAAGTCTCACCTGCGGTCGCAGATTTAAAGATTTAGGGAGGAGGATTCATGCAACAAGAAGTTATCATTGCTGGTTTTGGTGGTCAAGGTGTGCTTTTTGCGGGTCAATTGATTTCATATGCCGCCATGGACGAAGGCAAAGAGGTGACCTGGATTCCCTCTTATGGACCAGAGATGCGCGGCGGTACGGCAAACTGCACGGTGGTTGTTTCCGATGAGGAAATCGGCTCACCTTTTGTCAAAAATCCTACTGCAGTGATGGCGATGAATCTGCCTTCATTGGAGAAATTTGAACCGCTGGTTGAACCGGGCGGGGTGCTGGTTGTCAACAGCTCCATGGTCAATCGCCAGGTCCAGCGCGAAGATATCACGGTTGTCAGCCTCCCCGCTAATGATATTGCTGAAGCACTTGGCAGCAAACGCTCAGTTAATATGGTAATGCTTGGCGCGTTGCTGGTGAATATGGACTTGCTGTCTTTAGAGGCTGCTGAGAAAGCGCTTGATGCACATCTCCCTGAGCGACACAAGAAATTCCTTGGTGCAAATAAAGAAGCCTTGCGCAAAGGCGCTGAATTCAAGGTGCGTGTCCAAGCCTGATGTCTTATTGATTTATATATTCAGACCCCGGGGTAATCCTACCGCCGGGGTTTTCACTTAACCATTATAATTGGAGGCGTCAGCAGGCGATTATCATGATGAGAAATGCAGTTGGTTTTCCTGCTGACTCCTAGTAAAAAGGAAGCTCAAATGAACATTCGCATGTCATCCCCCGACCTCACCGATGCCGATCGGCAAGCGGTGCTGGATGTGGTTAAAACCCCTAATCTTTCCATGGGCCCAAAAATAAATGCCTTTGAGAAGGCATTTTGTGACCTGACGGGTGCAAAACATGCCATTGGCGTCAGCTCCGGCACTGCCGGGCTGCACCTTTGCGTGCGCGCTGCTGAGATTGGCGTGGGGGATATTGTCATAACAACACCTTTTTCCTTCGTCTCTTCAACCAACGTGATTTTATTTGAGAAGGCTGTACCCGTCTTTGTGGATGTGGATCCGGTGACAGGCAATATCGATCCAGACCGTCTGGAACAAGCTGTGGAATCACTTTTCCTTGGGGGTGATGCTGCCCTGGCGTGGTTGCCGCGACGCTTACCGGCTGTCAACCGAGGTGCGCTGAAATTGGTTAAAGCCATTTTGCCTGTGGACGTTTTTGGGCAGCCGGCGGATTATGACCGTATCAATGCCACCGCCAAACAGTATAACCTGACCGTAATTGAGGACTCTTGTGAGGCATTGGGCGGTGAGTACATGGGACAACTTGCAGGTACTTTGGGGGATCATGGTGTGTTTGCCTTTTATCCCAACAAGCAGATCACCACGGGTGAGGGGGGCATGATCATCACCGACAACAAGCAGGCAGCTGATTTCATGCGTGCCCTGCGCAATCAAGGTCGTGCCCCGGGTGACACATGGCTTCAGCATACTTACTTGGGTTATAACTACCGCCTGGATGAGATGAGCGCTGCTTTGGGTCTTTCGCAGATAGAACGGCTTGAAAGCTTACTAAACCAGCGTGCCCAGGTGGCAAACTGGTATGAGCAATATCTGAGTCGTATTGAAGAAATCTCCCCACCCAACTTGGTGAAAAATACGACAAGAGTAAGCTGGTTTGTGTATGTGGTGAAGGTCAAGGAATCGGTTAATCGTGACCGTTTGGCAGCAATTCTTGAAGAGAAAGGTATCCCTGTTCGCCCGTATTTTGCCCCAATTCACCTCCAGCCATATATGAAAACGATGTTTGGCTACCAGCCTGGTGATTACCCGGTCACAGAAGACCTGGGAAACCGCAGCCTGGCGCTGCCTTTTTCAGGAAAAATGACAGAAGAAGAAGTCGTGACAGTGTGCCAAGCCATGGCCGATGCATTGGTTGCGGCTGAGAAATAACGAGATTGAAAAGATGTTTTGATGGAGAACGAATTTCACCCACCGCGGCGACAAGGCATTCTTTTCCAGAGTATTTTTATACTCATTCTATTAGGCGCAGGGGGATATTTCTTCATTCTCGCCACCCAGGATATCACCGGGCTTGATTTCTTGCTGCATATTATGATTGCCCTGGTGATCTTTGCACCGCTCCCAATTCTAATTTATCGGCTTTATGCTCTGGGTAATGCCGTCTATGGGCTTCAACGAGACGGGTTGCGCATCCGTTGGGGCCTGCGCAGAGAGGATATCCCCTTGAGAGAGATTGAATGGATTCGTCCAGCGGTTGAAATGGGGTTCAGGTTGCCACTGCCCTGGCTGCGGTGGCCGGGAGCTTTATTAGGACAACGCAGGGTGGATGAATTAGGTGTGGTTGAGTTTATGGCTGCTGACGTTCGACACATGTTACTGGTGGCTACCCCTGAAAAGGTTTTTGCGATCTCCCCGGAAAAAATGAAGTCATTCTTAGCAACCTATCAACAAATAAATGAGCTTGGTAGCTTGACCCCGCTCGAAGCACAGTCAGAATACCCAACTGTATTGATCGGTCGGGTTTGGGAGGATCCAATCGCACGTTGGTTGTTGATAGCGAGCTTTGGTGTCGGTTTGGTGTTGCTAATAACAGTCAGTATCGCTGTGCCCGGGTTGGAAACCATTGCCTGGACGGGGGCGGGTGATGCCGCCCCGGCGGAAAGATTATTCTTACTTCCCATTCTTGAGGGTATGATCTGGCTGTTCAACCTTTTTGTCGGCGTTTTTCTTTATCGCCGGGGGAATGATTTGCGAATCGCTGCCTATCTCATTTGGGGCAGCGCCGGCCTGACAGGCATTTTATTGTTAATGGGGAGCTTATTTTTAATTTTCTAAATCAAGTGTTGTTTGAACGGGGGAAGTACATTATGATTACGTGAGGCTCACTCAGGATGTGTTTATGGCAAAATTCTTAATCGGGTTAATGGTCGGCAAAGGTATTGCTTATCTGGCTTACCGCGCTGGTGCACTCAATCGTAACGGGGGTTTCGCAGCGGGTCTATTAGGGACTGTTGTATTCGGATTGGGTGGGGTCGGTTGGGCAGTTGTTTTGCTCACCTTTTTTATTTCAGCGAGTGGGTTATCCAGAGTTTTTATTTTACATAAGACCACGATTGGTAAGGATTTCGCTAAGGGTTCTCGGCGGGATGCTGGACAGGTCATTGCTAATGGGGGTGTTGGGGGTGTTCTCGTTCTCATGACTTTTTTTGTTGAGCGATATCTACCAGAGAGCAACCTGTTGGCGGTATTGTGGATAGCATTCGCAGCTAGTTTTGCTGGCGCGAATGCTGATACCTGGGCGACGGAGCTGGGTGTGCTCAGCCGACAGGAACCGTTTTTATTGTCCACTTTTAAGCATGTTCCGAAGGGCACTTCCGGCGGAGTGAGCCTGGCCGGGACTGCTGCTGCCCTGGCAGGGTCTGCCCTGGTGGGGACGGCAGCCGTGTTGTGTGCCCAGGCTGGTTGGGCGCCAATTTCTACAATGCCACTATGGGGGCAGTTTTTGCTGATCACCGTTGCAGGATTGATCGGTTCTATAGTGGATTCTTT
>Ga0207796_1000286_pt1 | contig 21105 bp, 15 predicted proteins | sample Pon1CUnioCityCA_6_FD_187274 | JGI IMG/M metagenome (GOLD analysis project Ga0207796, IMG submission 187274) | Marine sediment microbial community from Union City, CA, USA - Pond 1C Sediment 1 (SPAdes) | ecosystem: Environmental > Aquatic > Marine > Intertidal zone > Salt pond sediment ...
CTTGTGGTGCGTCCGTGACGGTGCGCACCGGATAGTGACCACTGCAGATTATAGCATGCCCAGAGGGTGTGACAAAACCGCGCTCACCTGGCTGGGGGTTTGACAGTTGCCGCAATTTGAGTACACTAGATCACGTCTTTATCCCAGCGTGGCTTTTGGTTCACCACCGCTTCGATGAGCGCTGATCGTGGGAAGGAGCCAGAACCGCCGTCCGTGGCTGGCCGTTGGCTCGGCGCGATGGTTCTGTAGCGGTTTCCGCACCGGGTGCTTCCTTCGAGGTCTCGATCGCGGGTTGTTGGCATCGGGACCTTCGTGCGGCAGACTCTTTGCTCTCAAGCTCCATGAGGAGGTGATGTATCAGACCACATCGAGAACGCTGAGGCGAGATGGGCGGGAATGGCTGGTCCGTTGACAGCACAAGCAGGACGTTCTTGCCATAGCGGACTGGCACTGCCGATGTGCCAGACGGAGGTGGACGCTCGTTAGCCAAGGAGGATGAAGCATGAAGAAGCTCACCGTCGTATTGACGATTCTCGCTACGCTGGCGCTGGTCCAGTGCGGCCCAGGACCGGCGAGCCCGACGGCGGAGCCCACGGAGGCACCCGTCGTAGAAGAGGAAGAGCCGCCGACGGAGGAACCGACAGAGGAGCCAGAGCCGACGGAGGTGCCCGAGCAAGTGCTGCGCATCGCCTTCGATGCCTCGGACCTGAGTACGTTGGACCCCCACTTCGCAGCTGCAACGCAGGACCGGGCCATCGTCGATATGGTCTTCAACGGGCTGATACGCTACAAGCCCGGCGATATCTCTCAATTTGAACCCGATCTGGCACAAGCCATTCCTGAGCCGACCATGGAGGATGGCCAGCAGGTCTGGGTCTTTGCGCTCCGAGAAGGGGTGATGTGCCATCCATGGAACGGCAACGAGGGGTATGAGCTAACCTCTGAGGACGTGGTCTACTCCCTGGAGAAGGCCGCAAATCCAGATCGGTCGGCCTACGCGGGCGAGTACACGGGCATGACGTTCGAGGCTCCCGACGACTATACGGTACGCGTCGTCCTGGACGAGCCGCTGTCGCCAGCGCTGCTCCTACCGAAGGTGACCGACTACGCGGGCGGCTTCGTCGTCTGCAAGCAAGCGGTGGAGGATCTGGGGGACGAGGCCATCAAGACCCATCCGGTGGGCACTGGTCCGTTCAGGTTCGATTCCTATACGCCGATGGAGAACGTCACGCTGGCCGGCAATGAGCAGTACTTCCGCGGCGCGCCCAACTTGGGCCGGGTTGAGGCCCACTACATCCCCGACATCAGCAGCCGGGAACTGGGCGTGCGCGAGGGAGAGATTGACTTGGCGGAAGGGTTGCGAGAGCAGCCCTGGATCGAGAAGATGGAGGGCGCCGAGGGCGTCACGGTCGACGTCTTCGGTCCTGGGGAGACCGTGGTTCTGCACATGAACCAGACCGTGGAGCCGCTGGATGACGTCAACGTCCGGCAGGCGATCGCCCACGCTCTGGCTCGGGAGGACTTCCTGGCCTTCTTCGGCGAGGACACCGCTGATCCGCTCTACTCCCCCGTCCCGGTCGAGTTCTTGGCGGGCGGGCTGACGATGGAGGAAGTGGAGGAGGCCGGGGTTCTCTACCCGACGGATCGCGAGGGAGCACAGGCGCTGCTGGACGAGGCTGGGGCGGAGTCCTTCTCCCTCACCTCGAACACCTCGGAGAGGGCCAGCTATCGCAGAACGTACGAGGCGATCCAGGATCAGCTCAAGCAGGTGGGCATCACGCTCAACCTGGAGGTTGTCGACCACTCGACGATGCATAGCTTAATCCGCGAGGATGCCAACCCGCTGATCGTTTACATCGCCTGGCGGCCGAACGCCGACGTCTTCCTGACGCGGTTCTATCACTCCGACTCCATTGTCGTCACCGGTGAGAACCCGGACACCAACTTCTCCCACTACGATCAGATCGATGGTTTGATCGAGCAGGCTCGGCAAGAGACGGATCCGGACGCCCAGGCTGAGCTGTGGAAGGACGCTCAGATGCAGATCCTGGAGGATGCGGCGGCGTATCCGCTGTTCATCCTGAAGTTCGTCTTCGGACGGGCGGAATATGTCGACTTCGGCTATGACCTGCAATCGACCCTGGCTCTGTATCCTCAGATAACCGAGAACACGCAAGTGACGCGCTGAACCAACGGGCGGAGGGGGAGGCCCGCCGGGCCTCCCCCAGATGCTCCGGGCAGGTGAGAAAGCCATGATCGCCTATATTCTCAGAAGGATGCTGGTCTCCGTGCCCATCCTGCTGGTCGTTCTGACGCTGGTCTTCCTGCTGGTGCGCATTGCCCCTGGGGACCCGGCGGTTGCTGCCTTGGGGGACTACGCATCTCAAGAGGCTGTGGAGAGGATGAGGCAGCGGATGGGGCTAAACAAGCCCCTCTGGATGCAGTACGTTGATTTCCTGGGCCAGTTGGCGCGGGGTGATCTAGGCCGTTCGCTCATCAATGATGTCCCCGTGAGCCAACAGATCCGCCGCGTGCTCCCATACACGCTGGAGCTCACCGGCAGCGGCATCTTCGTGGGCCTGCTCTTCGGCATTCCCTTGGGGATTGTGACCGCCCTGCGTCGGAACACGCTGCTCGACTACGCCGGACGCATCTTTGGCCTGGCAGGCCTGTCCGTGCCTGCCTTCTACCTAGGCATTCTGCTGATGTTGCTCTTCGCCGTTGAGCTTGATTTGTTTCCCGTGGTTGGCGGAGGAGAGCTCTCCGACTTGCGCGACAATCTGCACCACTTGTTCTTGCCGGCCCTCTCTCTCGGCTTGATCATGACGGCCTACATCACGCGCATGGCCCGGTCGGCGATGCTAGAGGTGCTGAACGCGGACTACATGCGCACGGCGCGCGCAAAGGGCCTTCAGGAGCGGGTCGTTTTGATTCGTCACGGCCTGAGGACGGCTCTGATCCCGGTGGTATCCGTCGTCGGGGTGTACTCGATCGTCTTGATCGGGAGCTCGGTGATGACCGAGGTGGTGTTCTCACGCCCGGGCGTCGGTAAGCTCATGGTGGGGGCAATGAAGCAGCGCGACTACACCACGCTGCAGTCGATCATGGTCATCTATGCTTCGTTTGTCGTCATCATCAACTTGATCACCGATATCGCTTACGGTTTGATCGATCCACGGATCCGGTACGAATGAGTGAGCAAGAGAGAAGCTCGCGGCGGAGGATGTGGGTCACCTTCAAGCGCAACCGCACGGCTCTGGTGGGGGTCGTCCTGGCCGTTGTCGTGATCCTGCTGGCTATCTTGGCCCCCTGGATCTCTCCGCACGATCCTCTGAAGCAGAACGTCTATCATCGTCTAAAGGGGCCCGAGCCGGGCCATCCGCTGGGGGTGGACGACTTCGGACGGGACGTCCTGTCCCGGGTGCTTTGGGGGGCGCGTACCTCGCTGGTGGTCGGAAGTGCATCGGTGCTGGTGGGCCTGATGGTGGGGACCCTGTTGGGCATCGTGGCCGGCTTCAAGGGGGGTCGCCTTGAGTACGTCATTATGCGGGCCGTTGACGTCTTGCTCTCGTTTCCTACCTTGATCATGGGATTGATGGTGATGGCCATCCTGGGGTCCGGCATGACGAAGCTGATCCTGGCCATCGGCATCGTGATGTCCCCGCGTTTCGCACGGGTGGCCCACGGTCCGACGTTGTCGATTAGAGAGAAGGAGTTTGTGATGGCCGCCCGGGCGACCGGCGCCGACGACCTGTGGATTCTGCGCCACCACATCCTGCCGAACATCCTGGGGGAGTTGCTGGTTATGGCCAGCCTGTGGATGGCGACAGCGATTCGCATCGAGGCGAACCTCAGCTTCATCGGGCTCGGTGTGTCGCCTCCGACGCCGACGTGGGGCAACATGATCCGCGATGGGGTGAAGTGGTTGACGAACGCACCCTACTTGTCGACGTTCCCGGGGTTGGCCATCCTGATCACGGTCATGGCGTTCAATATGGTGGGTGACGGTTTGAGAGATGTGGCCGATCCCAAGCTCCAAGTTTAGGGGCCATCTGGACTGAGCACCATCGCTAACGGCCGGACTGCAGCGGTGTCTCCGGGAGCATTCACAGTGAGGGGCGAACAGCGCTGTTCTTCCACCGCTGAGTCCTGACTTCGATTCCCCCCTTCTGGCTCTCTGCGTCTGCTTTGACGTGCGACTGCTTGCGCTTGTGGCAGCACCGAGTAGACTTGAGGAGACGAGCGGATCGCACTGGTCAGCAGATGCCATCTGGATTTGCTGTATCCGCCAAGCCAGAAGGGGGGCACTGGATCAGATGGGGGGGGCGGCCTGGTAGAAGGTGTCTCCGCACCGCTAGCTGGTCCAGCCATGGAGAGGTACAAGGCACTACCTATGCGTTCGAATCGACACACCCGGTTGCTGACTCAGCTCGCAGACGACTACAGAAAACACGCTCCCGCGTCGGCAGCACTGCACGGTGAAGCCAAGCGGTGGCTGGTGGACGGAGGGAGTCACGCCATAAGGCTCATCGAGCCCTTTCCACCCCGCATCGTCGACGCCAAAGGAGCGTGGATCAGGGACGAGGACGGGCATCGGATCCTCGACTTCTGGCAAGGGCACTACGCCAACATCCTGGGGCACAATCCAGCCGTCATCACGTCGGCCCTGGCGGCTGCCCTCACGGTGGGGTTCGGGCTCCAGACTGGGTTCGTCGATCGGCTGCAGGTCGAGTGCGCGGAGATTCTGTGCCGACAGACCGGGGCCGAGCGCGTGCGCTTCACCACCAGCGGCACGCTGGCGACGATGTATGCCATGCTCTTGGCGCGGGTCTTCACGCAGCGGGGAAAGGTGATGAAGGCCGGCGGCGGATGGCACGGTGCCCAGCCCTGCGGCCTCAAAGGTGTCAGGTTCCGAGCCGCGCCCGATACCCATCGCGGCTTCCGACACGTGGAGACCGGTGGGCTCCCCAGCCAGTTGAGCGAAGAGGTCTTGGTCACCCGCTTCAATGACGTCGATATGTTGCGCGACGATTTCCGGCGATACGGAGATGAGCTGGCCTGTTTCATCGTTGAGCCGTTCATCGGCGCAGGAGGTTTCATCCCGGCCTTGCCCGACTACCTGAAGACGGCCAGGGAGTTGACGCATGAGTACGGTGCTCTGCTGATCTTCGACGAGATCATCAGCGGGTTCCGCTTCCGAGCCGGCGACGCAGGACGGCTGTATGGCGTTCAACCCGACCTAGCCACCTTCGGCAAGGCCATGGGCGGCGGGATGCCCGTGTCCGCCGTGGCCGGACAGGCAGACGTTATGAGCCTGGCGGGAGAAGAGAGGGACCACGAGGTGAAGTTCTCGGGCGGGACCTTCTCCGCCCATCCGGCCTCGCTGCTAGCCGCCAAGGCAAGTATGGCCTATCTCGTGGAACACGAGGAGGAGGTGTACCCTCGCCTGGCCGAGCTGGGTGAGAGGACACGCCACGCGGTGGAGGCAGCTTTTGGGGACGAAGGGATCTACGCTCGCTGCACGGGTTACGGCAATAGCGCCGTCGCCGGGAGTTCGCTGGCGATGACCCACTTCCCCTACGATGAAGACCGTCAGCTGGTCACACCCGACGATGTCCTCGACCCCGATGTCTGTGACGTCACGCTGCGAGAGCGGGTCTTGAAGCTGGCGCTCCTCCTGGAGGACGTCCACGTCATGCATGGTTTGGGGGCCCTCAGCGTGGCCCACACGGAGGAGGATATCGCACACTTAGCGGAGTGCTGCCGACGCGTGGCGGGCCGCATCAAGCGTCATCTTTGAGAAGAACACGGTTGCACTTACACCTTGGAGGCATCTTTCAATATGGCAGAGAACATCCGAGCAATTCAGTATGGTCTCGGTCCTATCGGTTGTGCTGTGGCCCGCCACGTGGTGGAGCGCCCTGGCGTTTCGCTGGTGGGAGGCGTGGATATCGATCCGGCGAAGGTCGGCAAGGACGTCGGTGGGGTGATCGACCTGGGTCGGGCCCTGGGCATCCCGGTGATGAGGGTCTTGATGGACGTTCTGGGACAAACGGAGGCCGACATCGTCTTGCACACCACCAGTTCCAGCTTCCGTCTATTCAAGCCTCAGCTTGTGGAGATCTTGGAAGCGGGCCTGGACGTGGTGTCCACCGCCGAGGAGCTCTCCTTTCCCTGGTTGGCGCATCCCGAAGAGGCCAGTGAGATCGACGCCCTGGCCAAGCGGGTGGGCAAGACGGTCCTGGGCACGGGTGTGAACCCGGGTTTTATCATGGACGCTTTGCCTCTGAGTCTGACGTCGATCTGTCGGCAGGTAGATCACATCGATGTCACCAGGATCATCGACGCCTCCACACGACGGGGGCCCTTCCAGGCCAAGATTGGCTCTGGCACGACGGTCGAGGATTTTGAGGCCAGGATGGCCGCTGGTAAGATGGGCCACGTGGGTCTGCCGGAGTCGACGGGGATGATCTTCGATACGATGGGGAAGGAACTGGTCGACGTCGAGTCGAATGTGGAACCGATCGTGGCCGAGGATGTGGTGGAGACTGATCACGTCCGTGTGGAGCCCGGCCAAGTGAAGGGGCTCCGTCAGGTGGCTCTGGGCTACGCGGAGGAGGGTGAGTTCGTCCGTCTCACCTTCGTGGCGGCGCTGGATGCAGAGGATGAAGGGGATACCGTCAAGATCACGGGCGACCCGAACCTGGAGATCAAGCTTCACGGCACGAACGGCGACGTGGCTACGGTGGCCATCGTCGTTAACGCCATCCCGCAGGTGCTGGCGTCGGCGCCGGGTCTGGTGACCATGCGAGACGTGCCGATCGTGACCCACTGGTAGGTGCTCCTGATCCCGACTTGAGTCTGACATGCGGCGACACGCGTGCCGGTTTCGCATCACGTTCTGGTCGCAGAGCATCGCTCCAACAAGCGGTGGTCTCCGATGCGGGCTACCTGACCCCGCCGGCCTTCTGTCACTGCTGTTGCAAGCCGCCCCTCTCGTTTGCCTGATCATGCTCCGGATGATACAATACGCGATGGTCTGGTCCAGCACGTACCAGACTGGTTTCAACGACAACCACACCCTATCAAACAAAGGAGCTCGCATCACATGTCAGCAGGTACCTCTGATCCGAAATCCGACTTCCTGTTTCGAGAATCGCTAGAGGACGCTTCACCGTTCGTCGCTGATCTTATCCGTTGGGAGGATGAGCGGCAAGCTCGCAAGCTGATCTTCATTCCCTCGCAGTCGTACGCCGCGGAGTCGGTGCGCAAGGCGTTGGGGTCACGCTTCCAGAACATCTACGCCGAGGGCTATCCGCCCACGCGGATGACATGGGACCCCGAGGAGCGGCTGCACGACGTCCCCTGGCAGCTGGCCTTCTATCGCCGCTATGCGGATCGTCGCTTCTACAAGGGGAAAGACTACGTCAACCTGATCGAGTCGTTGGCCCAGCGACGATGTGCCCAGGCGTTTGCACATGGATCGATCCGCCCCGAGCACATTCACGTCAACATCCAGCCTCTCTCTGGCACGCCGGCCAACCTGGGCGTCTACTGGACGCTGATGGAGCCCGGCGACACGTTGATGGGCCTCGATCTCTACCAGGGCGGCCACCTGTCCCACGGTTCAGAGTTCAACATCTCCGGCCAGCGCTACGGCGTGGTCTCCTACGGTGTCGATCCGCGGACCGAGCGCTTGGACTACGACGCCATCCGCGACATGGCGCTGGAGCATCGGCCCAAGGTGATCGTGGCGGGGTACACATCGTATCCCTGGGCGCCGGATTGGGAGAAGTTCCGGGCCATCGCCGACGAGGTGGATGCCTATCTCCTGGCCGACATCGCCCACGTGGCCGGCATGGCCTCGGCCGGCGTCTATCCCAACCCGGTGGGCATTGCCGACGTGGTTACCTTCACCACGCACAAGACGATGTGCGGTCCCCGTGGTGCGGTGATCTTGACCACGGACCAAGATCTGGCCCAGACCATCGATCTGGCCATCTTCCCCGGTGAGCAGGGAGGCCCGCACGTCAACAAGTTCGCCGCCATGGCGGTCGCCTTTGAGCTGGCCCAGACCGACCAGTTCAAGCAGCTTCAGCAGCAGATCGTGGCCAACGCTCAGGCCCTGGCTAAGGGGTTGACCGAACGCGGTCTAGGTCTCGCCTACGGAGGCACCGATACGCACCTGATGCTGGTCGACCTGAACTCCATCCCCGTGAACGCGGCTGCGCCGACGGACCTGACCTATCCGGTCTATGGGGAGCCAGCGGTGCGCATCATGGATCTGGCGGGCATGGTGGCGAACAAGAACACCATCCCCGGCGACGAGGAGACTCCGCTGGCGACCGGCATTCGCCTGGGCACGCCCTGGCTGACCCAGCGTGGCCTGGTCGAGGAGGACATGGACGACATCGCGGGCTTGATCCATCGCCTGCTGACCAACATCCAACCCTTTGCCTACAACGGCCTGATCGGCACGCTGCCGCGCGGCAAGATCGACCTCGACGTGTTGGAGGAGGTGCGGCTAGGCGTGGTGGACGTGGCCGCTCGGGCCGGGATCGACTACGAGTTCGACAAGAGCGGCTATCCCCACTACACCTTCCTCTCCGGAAAAGCTGGCCCCCAGGCCGTCACCCTCCGTGTCACGGGTTGGCGCGCGCGCCAGCACATTGACGAGGTCACCACGGCGAACGCGCTTCTGCTGGAACCCGGTGACGTGATCACGACGTACGTTCTGAACCGGCAAGGCGAGTTGATGGACGAGGTCGTGGTGAAGCGTGAGGAGCAGGACCAGGTGGGTATGGATCGTTTCCTGGTCACACCGACGCCAGAGAACGCGGCCCGGGTCACATCGTGGCTGCGCGGGCTGGCCGACGGCTATACGCTGTTCGACGACGACGATGTCTTCCGGAAGGTGCAGGGCCCCGTGGTGGTGGAGGAGATCGACGCCGTGGTGGAACACGAAGCATCTGCCGAGGCTGGTACGCCGGCGGAGGCGCTGTTCGAGGCAAACCCGGAGCGCTTCGATCTGAGCAAGATGTACTTCGTGGGGCAATCGGCGCTGGACCAGAACGGGCCGGACGTCGACAGGGAGCGCTGGTTGTGGGAGGAACCCGAGCATCAGGACCTCAAGCGGACCCCCCTTAACGAGGTCCACCACGCTATGGGCGCCAACATGGTTCCGTTCGCCGGATGGGAGATGCCGGTGTGGTACTCCTCGGTGAAGGAGGAGCACCACGCGGTACGAGAGGCGGCAGGGCTCTTCGACGTGGGACACATGGGCGTCTTCGAGGTGACTGGGCCGAACGCGATCACGTTCCTGGATGTGGTCTTCTCCAATTACGCCGCCTGGATCACGGACGGTCAATCGATGTACGGCTACTTCCTCACGCCCGATGGCGAGGTCATCGACGATGGGATCATCTACCGGGTGGCCGCCGACCACTTCTACATGGTGGTCAACGCCTCGAACGAGGAGAAGGACTGGGACTGGCTCAACGCGGTCAATGATCGTCGGGTGCTGATCGATGAAGATAGGCCATGGCTTGAGGTGGAGGGGCGGGCGACTCTACGGAATCTGAAGGACCCGGCGTTGGGCGCGGATCAGAAACGCGACATGGCCCTGCAGGGCCCGGCCTCGCTGGAGATCCTGCAGAGCTTGACGGACGATCCAGAGCTCAAGGCGGACCTGGCGCGGGTGCCTCGCACGGAGGTGATTGAGTGCGTGCTCGCTGGGATCCCGCTGGTGATCGCTCGCACAGGTTACACCGGCGAGGAGTGGGGATACGAGATCTTGCTTCATCCGGATGACTGTGAGACGTTGTGGAACGCCATCCTGGAGGCTGGCGAACCGCTGGGTGTGAAGCCCTGTGGGCTGGCGTGCCGTGACTCGACGCGGATCGAGGCGGGCCTGCCGCTCTACGGTCACGAGCTCGCCGGGCCTTTCGATATCAGCCCCGTTGAGGCCGGGTTCCCCGGTTACGTCAAGTACCATAAGCCCTTCTTTGTCGGTCGAAGCGCCCTATTGGCCGAGGAGGACAGCCGGGAGCGTGAGCTGATCCGTTTCCGCGTCAACGACAAGGGCACGCGGCGGCCCGATACTGGCGATCCCGTCGTCGACCGTCGAGGGCGAGAGATCGGTCAGGTCACCAGCTGCTCCATTGACGTACAGGGTTATCTGGTCGGCCTGGCGATCGTCCAGAAGCGGTACAACGTGCCCGACACGCCCATCGCTATCTTCCCGCTGCGGGGCAAGTCGCTGGAGGAGGCGCTCCTGCGCCGCAGCCGCGTGCAGCTGCCCATCGAGGCCACGGTCCTGACCCGCTTCCCGGAGGCGGAAGGGGGAAGGCCGCCATGGATGGGGGTGGAGGACTAGCACAGTAGGGAGATGGTCAGTTGGATATCCAACTGACCATCTCCCCTTGACGGACACTTGAGTGGCGATCCCTTGAGCGGACGGATGAGGAGGGTGCTTTGGGCCAACAACCGAAGGTGTACGTGACGCGGTCCATTCCAGAGGCTGGTCTGGGGGTGGTGCGGGAGGCATGCCAGGCGCGCGTATGGCAGGAGAAGCTTCCGCCACCCCGCCAGGTTATCCTGGAGGAGGTGTCGGACTGTGACGGGCTGCTTTGTTTGCTGAGCGATGAGGTTGATGCGACGGTGATGGACGCCGGCGAGCTGCGGGTGATCAGTCAGTACGCCGTCGGGGTGGATAACATCGATCTGGAGGCTGCTACCGCGCGCGGTATCCCGGTGGGACACACGCCGGGCGTGCTGACGGAGGCGACGGCTGACTTGACCTTCACGTTGCTGATGGCCGCCGCCCGGCGCATTCCAGAAGGGATCGAGAAGGTCCAGAGCGGCGCATGGCAGACCTGGGAGCCGATGGGCCTGCTAGGCGCGCAGGTCTGGGGAGCCACCCTGGGCGTGATCGGGCTGGGGCGCATCGGCACGGCCGTGGCGCGGCGTGGACGTGGCTTTCAGATGCGCGTGCTCTACCACGACACGGAACACAAGTGGAAGCTGGAGGAGGAGTTGGGGCTGATCTATGCTTCGCTCGAGGAGCTGCTGGGGGAGGCCGATTTTGTCAGCGTCCACACGCCGCTCCTTCCGGAGACCCAGCAACTGATAGACGAGGGGGCTCTGCGGCGCATGAAGCCTCAGGCGATCCTGGTCAACGCGGCCCGAGGAGAGATCGTTGACACGCAGGCGTTGGTGCGGGCCCTGGAGGAGGGCTGGATCGCTGGAGCGGCTCTCGATGTGACGGATCCGGAGCCCATATCGGCCGACCATCCGTTGGTCCGTCTGGAGAACTGTATCGTGGTGCCGCACATTGGGAGCGCAACAGTGCGAGCGCGCGAGCGCATGGCGGAGATGGCGGCCCAGAACCTGCTGGCCGGGTTACGCGGAGAGCGCCTGCCTTACTGCGCCAATCCTCAGGTGTACCAGGTGATCGACGGATGAGTCGCATCATCTATACCGAAACGCCCGGCAAGACCCGACACCATTACCGTCGCTCGATTGCCGAGATGCTGCGTCGGCTTAGCCAGAAGGACAGGGTCGATCAAGAGGCGAAGGATCAGGCAGCGCTGATTGTCCTCTGTCTGCAGGGCATGGCCGACACGGTGGACCAGACGATCCGCGCCTGGGAGAAGCGCGACTACTGGATGAAGGCGGAGCGCTTCAGGCGACAGTGGACCTGGCTGGATCCCATGGCCGATCAGCTGGGGGCGTTGATCTACCAAGAGCAGTGGCACGAGCTTCCGGCTTTATTGGCCAAGCTGGCGCCGCATTTCGCCGACGTGACGGTGAAACGCATGACGCGTAGTCCACGCGTCTGGCAGGGGGCGCACCAGAAGCTGATGGGTGGATGAACTGAGTCGACCTCCGGCTCCAGCCGGATCCGCGATCCGGCGATTTCTCGCCTGAGATCGCGGATCACGCATCCGCTGGGAGCAGGACATACTCGTGTCGTCTCCTCTGCTATCGTCGATCTACCGCGATCTGCTGGGCCCCTAGAGTCGTTCGTCGACGCCGATGGGCATCATGACCATACCGCTGATTACCTTGGGGTAGAAGTCGGTCGACTTCTGCGGCATCTTCTCTCCAGCGGCGGTGCAAGCGCGAACCTGCTCCATCCGGGTCGGGTTGAGGACGAAGAGGAACTCCGCCTCGTCCTGGTCGACGGCGTCGTAGCCCATCTGGGGATCGCGCAGGTACTCGATGTTCTCCTTGCGCTCCACGGCCTCCTTGCTGATGTCCATCACCCGCTCGATGAGGAGTTCGTGTAGCACACTGACGTCGAGCATCCTCCAAGAAGGATCTCGGTCAGGCAGCAGTCGATCCATCACATCCGGATCCTTCAGCTCCAGTAGAGTGAATCCGCCGTTGTAGAAACCGAAGCGCGGGTGGTCCGGCGTGGCCTCGGTCAGAGCTGCCTCAAGCTGGTCGCGGCCCTCCACGGAGATCTGGTTAAAGAACTCTTGTGCTTCTTCTAGGATCTCGGCCGCGCTCTTCTTGCCATAGGAGTGGATCAGGCGGTGGGTGGGCAGGATGACTAGCCCAGGGTCCTGCATGCTCACCATGGTGACCATCCGGAAGTTGAAGCCCGCGTTCGGCGGGGCATCGGCGTGTTGGTCCCGCATCTCGTCGCGGTAGTTGAGGGCCGTTTCGTAGCGGTGGTGACCGTCGGCGATGATCAGGTTCTGCTTGGGCGCCATTTCTTCTATGACGGCCTCGACGCAGTCCGCATCGGTGATGGGCCAGAACTGCTGCAAGACGTCCTTCTCGAATAGATCGCGGGCCTGGAGACCCTCCGTCCTCTCGACAGCCTCGTTGAGCAGCTCGTTGATCCGGTCACCGGGGTAGAGCATGAAGATGTGGCCGAAGTTGACCTGCGTGGCTCGCATCAGGTTGAGGCGGTCGACCTTGGGTCCGGAATGGGTGCGCTCATGGGGAAGGACGACGCCTTCGTCGAACGTGCTCAACTGAAACGCCGTGACTAAGCCCTGCCGGCTCTTCTCGGTACCGTCGGGCAAGGTGAAGTTCTGCTGCAGGACGTAGAGGGCAGGCTGATCTTCCCGCATCAGCACGCCCTCGTTCAGCCAAGTCTCGTAGTACCCGCGAGCACGGGTATAGACGTTGTTCTCCTCGTTGTCCTCTGGTGTCTCCTTGCCCCGTATGATGCGCACCACGTTGTAAGGACTCTGGTCGTAGTACTTGTCCTGGAGTCCGTGGCGCACCCGGTCATAGGGCTGGCTGATGACCGAGGAAAGATCGTCGATCCTCTCTGGGTTGTATCGCGTGCCTTGGAAGGGTTTGATCGTTGCCATAGGGTGTTCTCCTGTCGTTTAGAGCCGACGACGGGTGCCGGCGTGTTCCGCGGGGCTCGCTAGGAAGGGCGAATGAGATAGCTCCTGGCTGCCAGCTATCTCATTCGCACCCTTGTGCGGTCTAGATGTCTCCTGCCTATGTGCCGGTCACGAGCCCCTGAGCTCAGCGGCACTGCTAGCGTGGTGCCCTTACCGGTTGGCGATCTCAATGGCGATACGGGCTGTCTCGTCGCCGACGCGTTCCTTCGCCTCGGCGGTCCCGGCGCCAATGTGCGGCGAACCGATCACCTCAGGCAGCGCCATCAACTTCTGACCCCGCTCCTCGGCCTCATCCTCGTAGACATCAAGCGCGGCACCAGCCACCTTGCCGCTCTTGATAGCCTCAACCAGCGCATCCTCGTCCAGGGTGCCACCGCGGCCGCAGTTGATGATCTTGACGCCCTCCTTCATCTTGGCGAACTCCTCCGCGCCGATGATGTAGTGCGTCGCAGGCGTGTGGGGGACGTGGAGCGAGATGTAATCGGACCGCTCAAGCAGTTCGTCGAATGGCACCTGAGTGGCGTAGGGGCAGTCGATGTCCGTGCGACGATAGAAGAGCACCTTCATCCCCAGGTCGTCCGCCTTCTCGCCGACAAGCCCGCCAATCCGTCCGAATCCGACCAGCCCTAGCGTCTTACCGGCCAGCTCGGTTCCCTTGAGCTTCTTCTTCTCCCATTTGCCCTCCTTCATCGACACTGTGGCCTGAACGATAGGGCGGGCGAGGGCAAACAGGTAACCGATGGTCAGCTCGGCAACGGCGTTCGACGAGGCTGCTGGGGTGTTGCGTACTTCGATGCCGTGCTCTTCGGCGTAGTCGACATCAATGCTGTCCAGGCCAACGCCGGCGCGGATGATGGCCTTCAGGTTGGTGGCCTTGTCGATCAAGGGCTCGCGCACCTTGGTCCGGCTGCGGACCACCATCGCTTCATACTCAGGGATGATCTCCTTCAGCTGGTCCAGCGTGACATCGTCGTTCACATCGACGTCAACACCACCCTCGCGCATCGCTGCAACAGCTTCCGGATCTACCGGGTCGCAAACAATTAGCTTCATGGTCATGGCTCCTTATCGTATTGAAGATCTAGGTGACGATTCATACGGTCCTTCTAGCGCATGGCTCAGGTTGAGCTGATCATCCACGATCTCGGGCGCGAAACGGCCGGATCGCAACCGGATGCGAGCCATCGGGCTAGAGCCTGAAAACGGCAGTGGGTGCCCGGCTACAGATCGAGGATATCCTCGATCTGGTCGGTGAGCCACTTCAGGTCGGTGAGCGTTAGGTCACCCATGTGGGCGATGCGGAAGCACTTCTCCTTCAGCGGGCCGTATCCGTTGGATAGTTGCGCGCCGCGCAGCGCCAGCTCGGCGTTGAGATCGGCGACGCTGATGCCGCGGGTGTTCTTCACGTTGGTCACCGTGGGCGACAGGTAGCGCTCGTCGGAGAAGAGGCCGAAGTACTTGCGGGCCCAATCCTGAACGTAGGCGGCCATCTCGTGATGGCGCTTCCAACGGTTCTCCAGACCCAGCACCATAATGTCCTCCAGCTGCACATTCAGGGCCTCGATCAAGCTGGTGCATGGCGTGGCCCGGGTCTGATGTTTCTCGTACTTCTTGTCCATCTGCTCGTAGGAGAAGTAGTAGCCCTTGTTGGGCATGTCGAGGGCGCGTTCCCGGGCTCGATCGCTGACGGCGCAGATGGTCAGTCCCGCGGGCAGAGCGAAGCACTTCTGTGTGCCGGCCAGGCAGACGTCCAGGCCCCAAGCGTCGAACTCGATCTTCGCGCCAGCCATACCGCTGACGGCGTCGACCAGGATCAGCACATCCGGATACTTCTCGTGGACGAGCTCAGCGATCTCATCGACCGGATTCAACAAACCGGTCGACGTTTCATTGAAGACCACGGTCATGGCGTCGTACTCGCCGCTCGAGAGCGCCTCATCGACGATCTCGGGGGTGATGGCCTGGCCCCACGCCACCTCGACGGTGCCCGTCGGGACGCCGTTGGCCTCGCAGATGGTGTGCCATCGATCGGAGAAGGCGCCGTTGATGGTGTTCAGGATCTTCTTGTTGGTGGCCTGACGAATGGTCCCCTCCATGACCCCGGTCGATGAGGAGGTGAAGAGATAGACGCGCTGCTCGGTGTAGAGGAGCTGCTGAAGCTTCTCTGTCACGGACTTGTGCAGGGCGGCGTACTCCGGCGCGCGGTGGTGGATAATCGGCGCGGCCTGTGCTTCCAGGATCTCATCGCGGACGTGCGTAGGCCCTGGCGTGAAGAGTTTTCTGTACATCGTTTCCCTCCTGTTCAGTGAATCGGATGCGAAGTGATTGTACCAACTGCGGGATCGGCATAGCTTGGCTCGAGGTTGGTGAGAACTCTGTCAGTCATCCATCGATCTGAGCTGGTCGCTCTGCTTCCTGTGTCCCCAGGGGCCCCTCCATCGAAAAAAGGACGCACAAGCCTAGTTGGCTGTGCGTCCTCTGTCTCGCACCTGAGAGATTCCTCCCCAGTGATATGTGGGATTGCCCCTTCGGTATCCTGAACGCGGCCCCAAGGCCGGTAGCTTGTTGGGCCCCGAGCATGCCCCATCGGGCCTGCTGGTATGCATGCAGGATTTTCCAGAGTGCCAAGATACAGGGTCCTGTGACCTGAGAGTTTCATCGCTGCGATCAGCCGGTCGCCGCGATTTGCCCCTTCGGTGTCCGCGTGGAAGCGGTCTCTCCCCTGCACCTCATGGCGGTCAGACTATGAATTGGATCTATTCTACAATATCCTCTGTCAAAAGTCAATCGCGTCCGCGTGCGACTACCGCAGATGCGCGAAGGTCTCATCTTGGAGATCGGGTCAATCAGCTGATTCGGAGGCAGAGTGTAGCCTACTCAACATGTGCCTAAGGGCCTCAAGGATGGGCTCTTGGCCGGCCATCACCACATCGGCGCCCGGTCCGCCATCGACCATAGGGGCGTAGTCAAGCTGTTCGCCGTTTAGATAGGTGAGCTCCTGTCCCTGGGCCCGGTTGATGGCGTGGGCTGCCGCGACGTCCCAGATATGGATCCCGGGGCCCTCCAGAGCGCCGATGACGGCGGGGTAGATGAGATGAAAGCAGAGGTGGAGCGCGGCGCTTCCAATGCCTCTGATCTTTCCGACGTAGCCGCGGAGGTCAAGTTGCTTGTGAATGCGCGAGGTGACCATAAGATTAGAGCGGACAGAGATGGGCTGAGCTGGTTGCGGGGGCAGAGGGGAACCGTTCAAAGCCGCTCCGCCTTCACCGGTGGCAACGATCAGCAGATCGAGCCGGGGGGCGAAGATGACGCCACCGATAGGGAGCAGATCACCATCAAGCAGACCAACAGAGACGCACCAGCCAGGCATCCCTTGGCTGAAGACGTCGCTGCCGTCGATGGGATCGATGGCGAAGGTCGGCGCCTTGTCCGGGTCGAAGGGGTGTCGTGATTCCTCGGTGACGATGTTGCCCGAGGGCTGGAGGGCACTGAGGCGCTCGACCAGGAACCTCTCGACCTTGTGGTCAGCCTCAGTGACCACGGAGTTGTCGGCCTTGTACGCGCGGTCCGAGACCTGCATGAGGCGCTGCTCCTCCAAGGCGATCTTGCCTGCTGCTTTGACCTGGGTCACGACGTCTGCCACGATGTCCGCTGTCTTGTATGCCATGGGTGCGAGTGCCTCCGTTTGTGCTTGACGCTGGCCACGCCGTGTCTGAGCCGCCGGCGGAGAGCGGGGCGCGGTGCGTGGACAACGGCCCTTCGCTCGGCCGCTCGCCGGGTAGTGACCGGGACTGGCTGTTGGGAACCTGGCTGGAAGCCTTCCACCAGCTTTCAGATGCGGATTGTATCACTGAAGCCCGTTTATTGCGAGTGTCTACTCGCCGGAGCGCTTGACGCCAGCCTTCTATGTGATAGCATAGACGTGAATCTTGATAATCATGGGATAGGACGGACAAGGAGATGTCGATGCGTAGAAGATCTAGCCTGTTGATTGCTCTTCTCTTGGCGACGACGATTGCAGCTCAAGGATGTGGTCCGGCGGCGACGGACGTCAGTACCGACACACCAGTCCCGGCGGTTGAGACAGAACCACCGGAGCCAACGGCTGTCATTCCCACCGAGGAACCCACGGTGGAACCGACAGAGCCGGAGCCGTCGCCGACTGAGCCGCAGCCGACGCCGACGACAACCCCGCAGCCGGAGGAGCCAACAGCGACCCCGGAACCAGAGGAGCCCACGGCAACACCCGAGCCAACCGCCCAGCCTACCGAGCCAGAGGGACAAGTGCTTCTGGAGGAGCGGTGCACGGCATGCCATGGCCTGGATCGCGTGGAGCAGGCGCAGAAGTCGCGCGAGGCGTGGGTGACGACGGTGGATCGTATGGTGGGCTACGGGGTTCAGCTCTCCGAGTCGGAGAGGACGGTTCTCCTAGACTACCTGGTGGAGACGTACGGGCCGTAGACGCGCGTGGCCGTCGAGTTGTACTTAGCCAGCTCTTCACGAGCCCCGCCATCGGCGCTGGCACCGTCGGCGGCCACTGACGCGGGAATCAGATAGGTGAGGTCCGCCTTCCGAGAACCACGGCGACGTGGTCGCCCCATAGACGCCACGGCCAGCGCTGGCGTAGCCGACGCTCCAGACGCTCCAGGACACTGAAAAGACCTTGATGTCTCCTGTACACGGCGTCCAGGTACGGCGGCGGCAGGAGGAGCGGGAGCGAGAGGGTGCGCTGGACGGCGAAGGTGGGAGAGAAGGCTTGCCTCAGGTCTTGGACGGTGAGGTAGCGGGTGGCCACGGAGACGTCGACGCTCTGGGGGCCAGCGACGGGCGCCGGCTGCCAGCCCCGCGGCAGGCGGCGGAAGGCCACACGTGGCCGGCCGTGGAGCAGAAACCAGGCCATCTCAAACGGGCAGTAGCGTCCCATCACCGAGCAGACGAAGGCGCCGCCTGGTCGCACCAGGCGCGCCAGCGCGGAGCCAAGACGCTCGAGGTGTGGCTCGCAGTTGAGCGCACCGAAGCTGGCGTAGGCGCCATCGAAGGGGATGACTGGCTGCAGGGCGTCTATGTCGGCAGCCGGTGTGGCCAGGGCCGTCACCTGGTCGCCCAGACCAGCGGCCCGCGCTTTGGCCTGCGCTAGCGCTGCCATCTTCGGCGATACGTCCGTGGCGAGCACCCGGCGGCCAGATCTCGCCAGTGCAACCGCCTCCTCCCCGGTGCCGCAGCCGATCTCGAGCAGGTGGCTGTCGTGCGGGAAGGTGGCTTTCAGCAAAGCCAGGCTCTCCCCGCGCATCCACGTCATCATCGCGTTCCCCTGTGGCCCGTAGACTGCATCATAATGCGATGCGACGGCATCGAAGGCGCGGGCTGTGTCCAGGTACCTTGGCTTCATCCCTACTGCTGCTCCCGTCGTAGGGCGCGTCCGGCCAGCGCGGACAGCAGGGCCCAGAGGAGCCAGGCCGAGAACAGAGCGACGACGCTCACCCCGATAGCGCTCCACCGGCGGATGACCAGCACATTGAGCCCCACGTTGGCTAGCCCAACGAAGGCCATGGCCGCCGTCACCCAGCGCTGGCGGCCCAGGGCGTACAGGGCGTGGCCGTTCAGGAGGTAGAGAAACATCGCCGGGATGGCCCACACTTGGATGCGAAAGGCTGTGACCGCTGCCCCGCTTACCTGCGCGCGTCCGTAGACCATTGGCATGAGCGTTCCGGCGAGGACCGTACTGACCGCGGAGAGTAACAGGCCGCCGACCAGCAGCAACGGACCAATGCGGCGGACTATGCGGCCTAGTAACTGGTGCCCCCTTGGTTCTCGGGCGAGACGCATCATCTCGGGGAACATGGCGTCCAGAAGACTGGCTGGAACCAGCCCCACGGCGTCCCATAGTTTGTACGCCGCGCCGTATTGACCCGCGGCCGCGTCCCCCTGCCATGCGCTGAGCAGCACGATGTCCAGTCTGCGGTAAGCTATGGCGATGATGCTTGTCATGGCGAAGGGGTATGCATCCGACAGGATGCTGGGCCATTCGGTCGGAGCGAGACGCAGGCGAGGCAGCAATTGCCAGCGACGGAGGACGGCACAATAGACGAGGACCCCAACACTGTCCGCCGCTGCCGTGCACGCCAGCACGCCAAACACGCCGAGTCCGGCTGCGAGAGCCGGCACAGCTCCAGCCAAGGTGAGCGTCCGCGCGATCACATCGATGAAGCTGGTGATGTCCATCCTCTGGCGCCCAGTGACGAAACTACCCAGGATGGCCATCGCCGCATTCGGCAGGAGGTAGAGGGCCCCTAGAGAGAATAGACGGCGGATGCCGCCGGGAAAGATCGGCACCCAGGTCAGGACGAGCAATAGCCCGGTGCCCAATGCGGCCGACGCCATGCGAAGGGGAAGCAGATTTCCCAGGAGGAGCCGTCGGCCGGTGGCTGAGCGCTCGCGCGCTACTTCGCGCGTCAGGAAGGTGCCCAGTCCTAGATCGCTGACGGCAGCGGTCAGTCCCACGATCGTGGTGATCAGGACGTAGCGGCCCAGCCCCGCCGACCCTTCGTAGCGGGTGACAAGCGCCACGAGCAGCAGCGAGAGCAGCTTGGTCCCCACTTGCGCGGAAAGACGGGCGGCGGCGTTCCTGCCAACGCGGAGGGTGGCGCGCTGACTGCCCACGGCTTGATCCACTAGCCCGCCTCCTCCAGCATGGTCAGGAAGTCGAGCTGCCTCAGCAGGGTATGCTGATCCCATCGTAGACCACGGGCGTGCCACACGTGAACGACTTTGGTGGCACCTCGTTCCGTAAACGAGAGGCGCTGGGGGCCCTGGACGTGCTTAAACGCTTCTTGGAGCCGCTCTGTGACAAAGTGGGCGTCCAGGTAGTCTAGGGCCACGACTGTCGCACTCTTGAGAGGTGGGATGCCCCAGAGGCGGTACTGTCCCCAGGCGGTGAAGGCCGGTCGGTCAGCGTAGTACTGTATCTGAGCCGCGATGCTGTAGTCGACGGCGAAGATAGGATCGTCTGTGCGGCTGAGCACCGCTCCAAGAGCGGGCCAGCCCGCTGCGTCACGACGAATGGCCGGTACAATGCTGCTACGAGGCAAGGGCGAGGGCCCAGCTAGGCTGACCACGGTGCCGATCCCAAACAGAGCTGTGCCGAGGAGGAGCAGGCTGAAGGCGCAGGCAATGGCCCGTCTTGGCCAGCTGGTCAAGGCGGGTGGCAGCCGCGTGCCGGCCAGTAGCAGCAAGGGCACCAGGCCGGTGCTCAGATTACGTGGGCTGTTGATCGGCGCTGCAGCTACGGGGACTAGCAGAAACAGACCTACTAGTGTCAGCAAGCGCTCCGCGGAGGTACGGACGCGACCTAGGCCGATGATGCTCAGGAGGATCAATGGCCATGTCAAGTAGGCCCACGCGTGATGAGCGCTGCCCAGCAGCGTGACAGCCTGCGTTGTGCCTCTGGTGACGTGGGAGAGCTGCCAGCGGAATGAGGCCCAATCGTGCCCGGCGTTCCAAGCGACAACGGGGACCAGGCCAAGGCCAGCCACCGCAGCGGCGATCCAGAGTCGTGGCTTGCGCAGGAGGTGCCGGTGGTCGATCAGTAGTGCCGCCGTCAGAGCCATGGCGTAGACATAGGCACTGTACTTCGTATTGAAGAGCAGGCCCAGCGTGAGGCCAAAGGCCACCCCTTGGACCATGCCGGCCCCCTCTCTTGCCATCCGCCAGAAGGTGAGCAGATTCAGGAGCGTCA
>Ga0207796_1000287_pt1 | contig 21040 bp, 24 predicted proteins | sample Pon1CUnioCityCA_6_FD_187274 | JGI IMG/M metagenome (GOLD analysis project Ga0207796, IMG submission 187274) | Marine sediment microbial community from Union City, CA, USA - Pond 1C Sediment 1 (SPAdes) | ecosystem: Environmental > Aquatic > Marine > Intertidal zone > Salt pond sediment ...
TCGACTCTCAGGGCAACTACCTGCTATCCTTCGGGGAGTATGGTACAGACAGCCAGTCCTTCAGTCTCCCCCAGGGTATCGCTGTGGCACCCGATGGCTCCGTCTACGTGACGGACGCCCACGCTCACCGCGTTCTGATCTTCGACCCGATCGATTTCGACCAGCTTGAGGAATGAGCCGAACAACGGTCTAACCTCAGGCCTTTGGAGGTATATGGACGCTCGCACGCAACGAGGAACAGCACTCTTGGACGGTTCCCGGCTCATCGCCGAGAGCTGCGCCCGAGCTGGAGCGGATGCCTACATCGGCTATCCGATCACACCCGCCAGTCTCATCTACAGCTACGCCAGCCGACGTTTCCCGGCTACACTTCCGGCGCCCGACGAGATCACGGCGCTGCAGTGGATGTCGGGTCTCTCGGCGGCGGGCAAGCTGCCGGTCACTGCCACGTCCTTTCCGGGCCTGGCGCTGATGGTGGAGTCGATCAACATGGCGACGATGATGGAACTGCCCATGCTGATTGTGTTGGTCCAGCGCCTGGGGCCATCCACTGGGACAGCCACCGCTGGTGCACAGGATGACCTGCGCTTCCTGCACGGCATCATCTCAGGTGGCTATCCGATACCCGTCTTCTGCATTGCCGACATCGACGATTGCTGGAGCCTCCCGCCAGTGGCTCTCCAGACCGCGGTGGATCTGCGCACACCGGTGGTGCTCCTCACCTCGAAAGAGATGGTGATGACCGAGCGGAGCTACGATCTGGGGAGGCTGGGAGAGATCGAGCCCGTCGACCGCCCAGTCTACGACGGCCCGGCGCCCTATCGCCCTTATGGCGCGACCGACGCCGAGGCGCCGCCCTTTCTTCCCATCGGCAGCGATCAGCACCAGGTGCGAATGACGGCATCGACGCACAACCAAGAGGGGATTCTGCAGCATGCCAGCCTTGAAGCGTTGGACAACACGCGACGTCTTCCGGCGAAGGTGGAAGCAGGTACGCCTGCTCTGTATCACCTGGAGGAGGCGAAGGGCCTCGGGGACGGGGCCCATGCTGACGCGTTGATTGTGACCTACGGCATCTCCTCGGGTGCGGCCCGGGAGGCGGCGCGGATCCTCGCCGAGCAGGGCCGAGCTGTCTCGCTGCTGGTGGCTCGGACGCTCGTGCCCGTTCCGCACGCCTACTATCAGATCCTGGATCGGTATCGGCGCGCCGACACGCCCGTGATCTTCGTTGAGGAGAATCTTCAGGGTCAGTTTGCCTCGATTCTATTTGGGGAGCGACGCCCGGAGGGGGTCGGTGTGGTCGCTGATATCGGTCACATGATTAGGCCTGATGATATCGTCCGGGAGGTCCGCCGATGTCTGTGATGAGAGGAACCGAATCAAGTGAGTTTCTTACCACGCCAGATTTCCCCTACTGCAAGGGCTGCGGTCACCATCTGATCGCCCGCAACACCGTGCGAGCGCTGGAGAGCCTGGGGCGGGAAGGGCAGAAAGGGCGCAATCCCTTAGACGTGATCATGGTGACGGACATTGGCTGTCACGGCATCGTGGACCGGAACTTCGCGACGCACACCATCCACGGGCTGCATGGGCGGTCGGTAGCGTTAGCCAGCGGACTGGCCGCGAGCGTACCCCCTGAGAAGGAGGTTGTGGTCTTCATCGGCGATGGCGGCGCAACCATCGGGCTGCAGCATCTGCTCGAGGCCGCCCGCCTCAACATGGATCTGACGGTGGTGGTCCACAACAACATGCTGTATGGCATGACAGGGGGGCAGCCGAGCGGGCTGACACCGTGCGGATTCCGCACGGTGATCACCGAGGGCGGGAGTCCCTATCCGCACCACGATCTCTGCCAGCTGGTGCACGATGCCGGCGCCCCCTACGCGCGGCGGATCTTGGGGCTAGGCGATTTCTCGAAAGAGCTGCAAGAGGCGTTCGAGGTGGAGGGGTTCGCGCTGGTGGAAGTTCTGGAGCTCTGCACCAGCTACGCGCTGAAGATGAATCCCGACCTGCGACTGCGCGAGCTGGCTCAGCAGGCGGGATATGAACCTGGTCTGTGGCGGGGCCAGGGTCGGCCCGCCTTCCGATTGGCATCGGAGGCCTCCCGTCCGTCGCTGCTGGATGCTGATCAGATCCGCGCGACCGAGGTGCAGTTCCGTTCCGCCTTGGACCACCAGCTCAGTCTGGTGCTTGGGGGCTCGGCCGGCGAGGGTGCCCAGCGAGCGGCGGAGCTGTTCGCCGAGGCAGCGATGGCCTCGGGGCTGCACGTCACGAAGAAGGGCAGCTACCCCGTCACCGTGGGCGTAGGCTTCTCCACGGCTGAGGTGATCATCTCCCGCCATCCCATCCTCTATCACGGTATCTCGGAGCCCAACGTGGTCATCGTCACGTCGGAGGATGGGTTGGAGCATAATCGCCGGCGCATCACGGCCATGACAGAGGGCGCCGTCTGGATGGACGAGAGCCTCGGTGTGCCGCCAACCGGGGCCAACGTGTACCTGCGCGATTTTCGGGGACGCGCGGGGGCTCGCAATGCTGCCATCTACAGCCTGCTGAGCTTCGTCGAGGCGTCTGGCGTCCTACCGAAGGAGGCGCTGACAGCCGCCATCGAAGCCAGTTCTATCGGCGAGTACGTACCTGATGAGTTGCTCCGCTGATGGGCTGCCGCAGCGCTGGCCGTCCGTGGAGCTGGGTGCGAGATGCCGCTCCTCCCACGAGGACGTTGAGCAGCTGGCGATGGAGCCTGCCCTGAGCTTGTCGAAGGGGGAGCGTGCTGAAGATGACGATTGACCAAGCGATCAACCGGTACCTAGATTACCTGAAAGCCTCGCGATCGGTGGCCACGGCTGACACCTACGCCACGGGCCTGAATCATCTGCGTGCTTACCTGAAGGAACAGGATCTGCCGCCGGGTGAGACCGTCGTCGACACGCTGGCCCCAGGGATCATCATGGACTTCATCACCTGGCTATACGACTACCTGGTGGACGAAGTGGCCGATGGTGACGAGCGGCGTGTCTCCGAATCGACGAAAGCGACGTATTTCGCCGCTGTCTCGGGCTTTCTGGACTACTTGGTGGTAGAGACGGAACAGCTTCCTTTGGGGGGGACCGCCTATGATGCCCTGCGGCGGAACCTGGCTCGCGCCAGCCGCCCGAGGGACCGGGATCACCTCTCTCCAGACAAGCTTCCCTCGGAGGAGGTGGTGCGCATGTTGCTGGAGGAGGTTCACGCACCCGTGGACCTGCCAGAGGACATCGCTGAGGGTATCAGGCGGCGTAAGCGCCTGATCCGCCTGCGGAACATCGCCATGGTGGAGGCGCTATTGAGCTCCGGCATGCGCGTGGGCGAGCTGGTGCGGCTGGAGCGGGGCCATCTACTCTACGACGTCAAAGGCGCCTTGGTAAAGTACGGAAAAGGAAAGAAGGACAGAGAGGTGCTCTTCTCCGACCGCGCTTGGTCAGCCATTCGGGCCTACTTGAGGGCTCGGGGGGACGGTGACCAGGCACGTCGCCTGTCGAGCCTGCCCGTCTTCTCGCGCCACGATCGTGGGGCGGGAGGCAGGGCGCTGCCACTTTCCACTCGTAGCGTGCAGCAGATGTTCGTAGAGGTGGCCTCCCGCGCGGGCATCGCACAACGCTTCCACCTGACGCCTCATACCCTCCGTCACTACTTCGCCACCGAGTTCCTTAGCCAGACCGGGGATCTGGCGCTGACTCAGTACGCGCTGGGTCACGCCTCACCGGCCACCACGCGGATCTACGCCAAGACCAAGTGGGAGGACTACCGCCGGGCCCACCAGCGCATGTTCCAGTCTGACGAGGAAGAGACATCGTGAGGTGGCTCTCTAAGAGCCATACGTTTGAACCGAGACACCTAGAGCATTGTGCCCAGTTAATCGTGATTGAGTTGGTAAGGAGGATGCTATGCCCTATGGATACCAAGATAAGATCCTGCACGTCGACTTGACGGCAGAGACCCTGGAAGTCGAGCAACCCAGCGAGCGATTCTACCGCACGTACGTGGGAGGTAGCGCCATGGGAGCCTACTACCTTTTCAAACAGACGCCTGCCCACGCTGATCCCCTGGGCCCTGAGAATACCCTATCTCTCATGACCGGGGTTGTGGTCGGCGCCCCCGTGTCGGGCCAGTCGCGCGTGACGGCCACCGCCAAGTCTCCCGAGACCGGACTCGTTGGCGATGCGCAGGCGGGCGGCTTCTGGCCAGCGGAGCTGAAATCGGCCGGCTTCGACGGGATTGTGATTCAAGGGAAGGCGGACCGCCCTCTCTATCTTTGGATCGAGGATGGGGCGGCGGAGCTGCGGGATGCCGCCCATCTGTGGGGAGCCTTCACGGCCGACGTGGAGGACGCCATTCGCCAGGAGCTCGGCGACGAACGGATCCAGGTTCTGCAGTGCGGTCCGGCCGCCGAGAGAGGCGTTCGCTTCAGCGCCTTGATCAACTACGCCAATCGCGCGAATGGTCGAACCGGCATGGGGTTGGTGATGGCCTCCAAGAACCTCAAGGCGGTAGCCGTGCGAGGTCACAGCCGTCCCCAATTGGCGGATCCGGACGGGGTGAGAGAGCTAGCGAAATGGGGAGCCGAGCACTTCGAGACATCGGACGTCTACGGTCTGGGTCTGCTGGGGACCGCCCAGACGGTCATGGCCCAACAGAGGGTGGGAGGGCTCCCAACGCGCAACTGGTCCAGCGGCGTGTTCGAGGGCGCCGAGGCCATCAGCGGGCAGCGCATGTCCGAGACGATCCTCAAGGGGCGAGAGACATGCTACGGCTGCGTGGTGCGCTGCAAGCGGGTCGTGGAGTCAGCCGAGGGCGCCTATCCGATCGACCCGCGCTATGGAGGCCCTGAGTATGAGACCCTGGCCACCATGGGATCCTACTGCGGCGTCTCCGACCTGGAGGCGGTTGCCTACGCCAACCAGTTGTGCAATATGTATGGCATGGACACCATATCCTGTGGAGCAACGGTCGCCTGGGCCATGGATTGCTTTGAGCAGGAACTGATTGGGCCAGAGCACACCGGGGGCATCGAGCTCCGCTTTGGCAATGCCGAGGCCTTGGTGGAGATGGTACGACAGATAGGGGAGCGCGACGGGTTTGGCCGTCTACTTGGAGAAGGGTCGACGCGCGCGGCGCAGGAGCTGGGTGTAGGTGAGGAACTGGTTGTGGCGGTCAAGAGACATGAGTATCCGGCTCACATGCCCCAGCTCAAGCGGAGCCTCGCCCTCATCTATGCGGTCAATCCGTTCGGTGCCGATCACGAGTCCCATCAGCATGATCCCACCTACCTGGGCTATCCGGAACGAATGGCGCAGCTCGATCTCCTAGATCCGCAACCGTCGAGGGCGCTCAATGCGGAGAAGGTGCGGTTCGCTGTCTACACACAGCGCTGGAACAGCCTGGTGGACAGCCTCAGCGTATGCCAGTTCGTGTGGGGGCCGTCGTTTCAACTCTATGATGCCAATCAGCTGGTTGACCTGGTCCAAGCCGTCACAGGCTGGCATGTGAGCTTGTGGGAGTTGATGAAAGTTGGAGAGCGGCGGCTGAACATGCTGCGTGCCTTCAATGTCCGCGAGGGGGCTGGGGCGGCGGAGGACACGCTGCCGGCCAAGATGACGATGCCGCTGGAGGGAGGGCCAAGCGACGGCATCGCCGTTGCTGAGGAAGAGGTCGAAAAAGCGAAGCTCCTCTACTACCGGATGGCGGGGTGGGATGACCAGGGCTGTCCGACGCGAGCGAAGCTTGAGGAACTGGCGCTCGGGTGGCTAGCCGATCACTTGGATCTCGCCTGAACGTAGCCCGGGGCCCCAAGGCGGCCAGCTCCCATCGATGGGGCTCGGCACGGATAGTTCTCCTCGGGAGCCACAAGTTGCTTGTCAAGCTGTATTCTGGTATCATCGTGTTGTTCTGCCTCACAATATCGCGATAGCTAGGAGGCTCTCTATGCTCATCGGCTTGATCAAGACGATGCGCCCTAGGCAGTGGTTCAAGAATGTCTTCATCTTCGCCCCACTGGTCTTCGACCAGAAGCTGTTTCAACTGCCTTATCTCTCCCGCACAACCGCTGGTTTTGTGTTGCTGTGTCTGATATCGGGGACGGTCTACATCATCAATGACCTGGTAGATATTGAAAAGGACCGCAACCATCCGCGCAAGCGTTATCGGCCGTTGGCTTCCGGGGAGCTTGGCCGTGGACTGGCTACGGTTGGGTCCCTTGTCATTCCCTTGATCGCGTTGCCACTGGGGTTCCTGCTCGATCCGGGTCTGGGCGCCGTTCTCAGTGGCTACTTGCTGATCCAGATAGCCTACTCGTTCTGGTTGAAGCACTTGGTGATCATCGACGTCATGGTGGTGGCCAGCGGATTCTTGTTGCGGGTTGCAGCCGGCGTGCCCCTCGCAGAAGCGGAACGTTTCTCGCCGTGGCTCTACGTCTGCATGACGCTCTTGGCGCTCCTGATCGGCTTTGGCAAGCGCCGTCACGAACTGGTGCTGTTGAGGGGAGAAGCCGCTGAGCATCGCCAAGCGTTGCAGGAGTACAACTTGTCGCTGCTAGATCACATCGTCAGCATCGTCACGGCCTCTACGCTGCTCGCCTATTCTCTCTACACGTTCTCGGCCCCCAACCTCCCTCGCAATCACACCATGATGCTGACGATCCCGTTCGTGCTCTACGGGATCTTTCGCTACCTCTACTTGATTCACGTCAAGGAGTTGGGGGGAGCGCCCGAGGAGATTGTGCTCTCTGACCGAGCGCTGCAGGTCGACATCCTGCTATGGGGCTTGAGTGTGGTGATCGTCATGTACGTTTTCGGATAAGGTCTATCCGGAGGAGGCTACAAGCATGTCCCGCCCGCCCATTGAGCACCAGACGACGTTTCTTTATACGCGCGACCTAGCAGCGACCGCACGCTTCTACGAGAACGTGATGGGGCTGCAGCTGGCGCTGGATCAGGACGACTGCCGCATCTACCGCGTGGCTGAGTCCGCCTTTCTCGGGTTCTGCCAGCGTGCTGATGTCCCGGACAGCCCTCAGGGTATCATCCTGACCATCATTACCCAGCAGGTTGATGCTTGGTATCTCCATCTTCGCGGCCAAGGTGTGACCTTCGAGAAGGAGCCCGCGTTCAACCCGGACTACGAGATCTACCACTGTTTCCTACGGGATCCCAACGGCTACTTGATCGAGATCCAACGCTTTGATGACCCCGCTTGGGAAGCTGGGTTGAAGCGGTCACCCGGGTCCACACGATTATCGGTGGTCTAGTTGAGATACGTAGCCTGCGGATAGACCAGAGGGCGCCTTGAGGGACGCCGATGGCGCCGCCCGTCCCCGGGCCAGCGGCTGAGTGTGCAACTTGTTTGCGTATGGGACGTAGAAGAAGGCAAAAGGAGGCTGTACTATGAAACTACTGGTTCGCTGGGTTATCACGGGATTAGCTCTGTTCGCAGCGGCTTGGCTGGTGCCGGGGATCACCGTGGAGGCCAATGCGTGGACGGTCTACGCGGTGATGGCCGTGATCTTGGGTCTGATCAATGCCATCGTGCGGCCCATCTTGAAGCTCCTGACGTGTCCGCTGATCCTCCTCACCTTAGGCATCTTCGTCCTGGTCATCAACGGCTTCACGCTGTGGATAGCGTCGCGAATCGCTCAGAGCTGGTTCGGCGTGGGCTACTACGTGGACGGTTTCGGTGCTGCCTTCCTGGGTGGTCTGATTGTTAGCGTGGTCTCGGTCATCCTCTCCGCTTTGGTGAAAGAGGAGGAGACGCGGGACTGGCGGTAGAGGATACCGCCTGTCGTTCGCTGAGGCGCAGCAAGAAGACGCCCACCAGGACGACGGCCCCGCCTGCGAGCTGGGCGGGGGCCAGACGCTCCCCTAGGAAGGCGAAGGCCAGAATGGCCGTCATCGCTGGCTCGAGCGTCAGGATCAGGTTTGCGGTCGAGGTAGGTAGGTGCGTCAGGCTCACGGTGTAGATGCCGTAGCCTCCCAACGTGGGGCCGATGGCGAGCAGCACGATGGTGGTCCAGCCAAGGGCCGCCTCGCGCCAGCCGGCAGAGCCCTGGGTCAGAGGACGGGAGAGCCAGAAGAGCGTGGCAGGGCGCTGGAGGAGCAGCAGAAACCCCGACCCGAAGGCGAAGGTGTAGAGCGTGGCTTTCCAAGGGTTGATCCCCTTGCTCGACGAGGCTTTGCCCATCAAGCTGTAGAATGTGAAGGCCAAGCCCGTCCCCAGACCGATCAGGATCCCCCTGGAGTTGCCCTGCCAGGCGGATGGGTCGTTGGCCCCCGAGGCGAAGACGCAGCCGATGAGGCTCAGAACAATGGCGGCGATCTTAGGTGCCGGAAGGCGCTCGTCGAACCACCGCCAGCCAATCAGGGCGGTGAAGGCCGGTGAGATGTAGATGAGGACCGTCGCCACGGATGGGCCGTTGAGGTCCACGGAGACGGTCCATAAGCTGTTGAATATCGCCAACAGGAAGCCGTACAGCACAAAGAACGGGACGTGCCGGCGCTGCAGGGAAAGCCGGCGCCGGGCGAAGAGAAGCAATGCCACCGCCAGGGTGCACGTCACCAGGAAGTCGCGCCAGAAGGCCAGCACCAGCGGCGGCATGCGAAAGCGGGTGGTCAGGTAGCTGATGAAGACGGCCGAGGCCGACCAGATGCCCGTGCCCAGCAGGGCGATAGCGTAGCCCCGCAGAGATGGTCTCTCAGTCACGCCTGGCAGTCCAGCATCAACACGTCCACCTGGGCACCGGCTGAAGCGTGATCCCAGTCCTCGGGGATGATGGCCAGGGCGTTGGCCTTGACCATCGAGCTGAGAATGCCTGAACCCTGGGCGCCGGTGAGATAGGCGCGGTACGCGCCGTCGTCCCACGCCAGGCGCACCCGTACGAAGTGGCGTCGCTTGTCCTTGTGCTCGATCGGATCCATAAGGGTGGCTTCCACCGTGGGGCGATGCAGGGCTCGCGCACCCTGCATCTTCAGTAGCGCGGGCCGGACGAACATCTCGAAGGAGACCATCACCGAGACCGGGTTGCCCGGTAGGCCTAGGACCGGCACCCCCTGCATGTCTCCGAAGGCCAGCGGCTTGCCCGGCTTCATGCGTACGCGCCAGAAGTCCATCCGTCCCTCGGCAGCGAGCACCTCCTTCACCAGATCGAAGTCCCCGACCGAGACGCCTCCGGAGGTGAGAAGGAGGTCTATGTCCTGGTCCAGGCCAGCCTCTATCTTGGCTGTGAGTTCCTTGACACGGTCGCGGGCGATGCCTAACAGGACGGGCTGACCACCGTGCTCGATGACCTGAGCTGCGTTCGAGTAGCTGTTGGCGTTGCGGATCTTCCCAGGAGCCAGGGACTCATCAATGCCGACCAGCTCGTCGCCGGTGGCCAGGAGGGCCACGCGGGGCTTACGGCCGACTATTGCCTGGTCATGGCCCAGTGCGGCCAGCATGCCGATCTCCTGGGGACGCAAGCGTGTGCCGCGGCGGAGGGCCAACGCTCCCCGGCGGATATCCTCACCGGCCGGGCGGACATAGTTCCCCGGCTGCACCTCAGCGAGAAGGAGGACGTCGTCGCCCTGCGCTGCGGTGTCCTCAACCTTGACCACCGCATCGGCGCCGGGTGGGAGGGGGGCGCCGGTCATGATACGTACAGCGGTGCCAGCAGTGACCTCCTGCTCAAGGACGTAGCCCGCCGGCAAATCTCCGATGGTACGTAGCCGTTTGGGAGACTCGGGCCCGGCGCCAGTGGTGTCGCTCGCCTTCACGGCGAAGCCGTCCATGGATGAGTTGGCGTGCGGTGGGATGTCCACGTCACTGTGGATATCCTCGGCCAGGACGCGACCCGATGCCTCCAGGATCGGCACGGGCTCGGTCTCCAGCGGTGCGAATGCGTTCAACACCCGTTCTTGTGCCTCTTCCACGCTCAGCATTGGCTGTGCCATGCCTGTACCCCCTTGCTGCTGTTGCCTTGCATTGGCTTCTCTCCTCTCACCTAGCCTCTGCCTAAGGGCGATAGAGATTGGCTTTGCAGTCTATCTCTCCTCTGCTCTGCCTCACCCCTGCCCCTCTGCTCCGCCGCTAGCCTTCGTCTGCTCGCTCTTCCATGCCTCGCCGTCAGCCCAGACCTCCTTCTTCCAGATAGGCACGATTTCTTTCAGCCGGTCGATGGCGTAGTGCGTCGCCTCGAAGGTCTCCTGCCGGTGTGGGGAGGAGACAGCGATGACCACGATGGTCTCGCCGATCTCCAGGCGGCCGATGCGGTGCACGATGGCCACCTCTCGAATGGTGGGCCAACGGCCGCGGATTTCGCCGCCGATCTCGCGGAGCTGCTCCTCGGCCATCTCTGGATAGGCTTCGTAGACCAGGTACCGGGTCTCCCGTCCTCCGGTCTCTCCCCGCACCACGCCGACGAACGCGGTCACGCCGCCAACAGAGGGGTGGACCAGCCGGGCCACGACGTCGTCGACGCAGAGAGGTGCGCTGGTGATCTCGAAGTGCTTCATAGGATGGGCTCCTTTCCGCGGCCTTCTGAATCATCCCCCTCCCACTGGGGGAAGGCAAGCGATCTCGTCCTCGTCGTGTAGCTCGGTGCGCATGCCGACGTAGGCGCGGTTCACAGCCACGCTCAAGAAGCGCGTGTAGGCCTCTAGAACAGGATACCTCTCCTGCAGAGTGTTGATCAGATCGTCGACGGTCGACCCAGCGGGCAGCTCGAGCTCCATCTCATCGGAGCCCAGCGCTTCCCGCGGCGCGGCAAAGAACTTGACCTTAACCTTAATCTTCTCCTCCACGCTCCTCCTTCCACTCCGTGTTCCTCAGTCGCCAGTCGCCGCTCTTTCCACCAGTCTTGCTGATCAGCCGGATCTGGCCGATCTGCATGGTCTTCTCCACGGCCTTCGCCATGTCGTAGATGGTCAGCGCGGCCACGCTGACGGCGGTGAGCGCCTCCATCTCCACGCCGGTCTGGCCCGTGCAACGGACGATGGCCGTGATCTCGACCCGCGACCCCGGTTCATCGATGGCGAAATCGATGTCAATCTTGGTCAGCGGCAGCGGGTGGCAGAGGGGGATCAGGTCGTGCGTGCGTTTGGCGGCCATGATGCCCGCGATCTGCGCCGTGGTGAGCACATCCCCCTTCGACAAGCTCAGGGCACGCTCCTTGGGCAGGCTCGGGGCGGGCTCCTTCGGCAAGCTCGGGGTGGGCTCCTCCGATGAGCTCGGGGTGGGCTCCTTGGCAGTGGCGCTGCCGGCGATGAGGCGCAGCGTCTCCGGCCTCATCCGCACCTCGCCCTTGGCGACGGCCACGCGGTGCGTGGCCGGTTTGTGGCCGACGCCGACCATGCGTACGCGTCCCCCGTCGTCCAGATGCGTGAGTCCCCCTTCTGTCGGCGTGACGTCATCTCGATTGGGCAGCCTTCCTTTCTCGGCCTGTTGCTTCTGTCCGCCAAGCTCCTCGGTGATGAAGGCGATGGCAAAGAGGACGGCCCTTCGCGTCAGATCCTCGCACAGGTGAGGCGGATTGTCGGGCTTGAAACCCTCGGGGCGCAGCTCCCGGCAGAGAAGGCTCCCGAAGCGATCTTCGAACGCCTCGGCGAAGCTGTAGCAGGCCTCTGCGACCGTGTCGTCGGTGTGACCACGTACCCTTCCCAGGATGCCGGTGAACATCAGAGCGCCCTCCACCAAGCCGCACTGGGCGCGGTAGCCCCCGGCCCCGTGCATGCCCACCGCCGCATTGAGCACCTGTTCAGCGATAGCGACGTCGAACACCTCGCCCAGGATACTCAGCGTGGTGACCGCGCAGTTCCAGTCGTGGTCCCAGTAGGCGTGGTGGACGCGCTGTCGGACGAGATCGTCGTAGGCCTGTCGAAGGGATTGCAGTCGGTCCACGGGTCCTAGCCTCCGATCTGTGACATAGCCCGGCGCTCTGGATGGACGTGTTCTTCGAGATGATGGCGCATCGGCTTCCGATCGATGCCCTCCAAGATCAGGGCTCTGATCTCCTCCGCGTCAGCCCCTTCCCGCAGCGGCGTCCGCAGGTCGATCTCCTGGTCGGAGAGCAAACACGGCCGCAGCTGGCCATCGGCGGTGAGCCGCAGCCGATTGCATCTGTAGCAGAAGTGCTCGCTGATGGGGGTGATGAAGCCAATGGTGCCTGCAGCGCCGGGCAAGCGATAGTAGCGGGCCGGACCGCTCCCGACGCGCATCTTGGCTGGCTCCAGTGCGCCCAGCGCCGACTCGATGCGCTGGCGGACCTCCTCAGCCGTGACAACCTGCTCCTCCCAGGCCTCCTCCATCAGCTCCCCGTCGCCGACAGGCATCAGCTCGATGAAGCGGATGTTCCACCAATCGGCCTCCAGCGTCTTGGCTGCCAGGGCAACGACCTGGTCATCGTTCATCCCGCGGATGACGACGGTGTTGATCTTGATGGGTTGGAGTCCTGCCTGCTGCGCCGTTTCGATGCCAGCCAGCACATCTGCTAAGTCACCACAGCGGGTGATGCGCTGGAAGCGCTGGGGATCAAGACTGTCCAGGCTGATGTTGATCCGGTGCAGGCCGGCCTCAGCCAGATCCTGGGCGTAGCGGGCCAGCAGCACGCCGTTGGTGGTCATAGCCAGGTCGTCGATGCCGGGGATCTGGGCGATCTTCTGCACCAAATCGACGATGCCCAGCCGCACCAGCGGCTCGCCACCGGTCAGACGGACCTTGCTGATGCCCAGCTCGGCGGCGGCTCGGACGATGGTCTCGATCTCCTCGTAGCGCAATACTTGCTCATGCCTCACGGACGTGATGCCCTCCGTTGGCATGCAGTAGATGCAACGCAGGTTGCAGCGGTCCGTGACGGAGATGCGCAAATAGCTGATGGGGCGGTTGTAGGCGTCGATATGGGCCATTGGCAGATCCTCAGCGCTTCTCGGCTACGTAAGCGAAGAAACCGGCCCTGCGCAGGGCCTTCAGCGTCAGCGCGCCCAGCAACCCACCCAGGGCGCCGAAGACGATGTAGCCCACGAAAGCTCGCGCCAATCCCAGGGCAATGAAGCCCGCCGGTGCGCCGGTGATGGTGCTCAGGGCCCACTTGACCACAAACTTCCCCAGATGCCCCAGGGAGGCGCTCAAGGCCGCGGCGGTGAGATTCTCCGGGTCCTGCAGGAGGAGGAGCGCTAAGTCCGTGCCGACGCCGACCGCCGTGTAGGAAAGGAACGTGTTAAGAGCGCCGAAGTCACCCATCCCCAGGAAGCCGGCCAGTAGGCCGGACGTGAGGCCGACGATGCTCGCGGCCCCCAGTTTTGGCACCACGCCGGCCCCGACGATGATGACAGCCATCCAGAAGATGCCGGTGTGTCCCGGCATCTGAATGGGCGTGCGAAGCGCGATCTTGGCGACCACTACCAGCGCCGCGAAGAGCGCCAGAAGGATCAGCTGAAACGTAGAGAAGTAGCGTTCTTTCATGGTGAGTCAATCTCGATCCTGTCTGTGTCCTGCACCCACTCATCGCGGGTGCCGAGTTTCTCCATCTTGGAGACAAGTTTGAGGGTGCCACGGCCTGAAAGGTCAAACATCACCATACTGTGGGCGTCGTTCACCTCAGCCCACGTCAGCTCAGCCGACTTGTCCCGACTGGTGCTGGTGACCGTGATCTGCGTCTCTGGGGTCAGGTTCTCCTCCGCGAGGTGAAGCAGCAGCACGTCGCGCAGCATCCACCCCTCCTGTGTCTTCCCTTCCTCAGCGTCCTGGAAGCTGAACTGTTCCAAGGTCTCCAGGTCACTGGGGGTGAAGGCAGCCTCCATCTGACCATCGACGTAGATGGGGATGCTACCCGGTTCCAGGTCGGACTGGGTAACCCTCTGTCGACGCCAAGCCTCCAGTCCCAACACGACGCCGCCGATGACGATCAGCACCACGACGGCGATCAGTATCCGTTTGCTCTGGTTCATAGTACCTCCTCCAGTCTTTGGTTTCTTCACCTACGCGACCAGGCCCCAGATCCCTCGCCACGTGATGAGTAGTATACCGATAACGAGAGCTGCCGTCAAAAGCACCAGGTCGAGCCGTCTCAGCCGCAGCTTCCGGTACGGTCGACGGTGCGGCGAATCGAAGCCCCGGCTGTAGGCAGCCTCCGTCAGCGCCCAGGCCCGCTTGGTGGTCAAGACGATGGCCGGAACCGTCAGCGCCACCAGTTCGCGCACCTGGGAGACCAGGTGCCGCCAGCCCCGCCATTCGAATGACCAGGCGCCCCGCGCTCGCTGGGCCTCTCGGATGGCCCGCCACTCGTCGTTCAGCAAGTCTACGCTCTGGAAGGCGAGGCTGACGCTGAAGGCGTAGCGGTGGGGCACGCGCAGCCACTCCAGCGCCAGGCGGAATTCACCCGGCGTAGTAGTGCGGACGAAGAGGGCGAAGGCGCCAGCGAGCAGCACAATGCGCAGGGTGACGATTGTGGCCAGATCCAGCCCGACCAGCACCCAGTCGAGGATGAAGAGGAGAATGAGAACCCACTTGAGCCGCCAGACCTGTCGCGCCGCCTCCAACAGGAGCCGGGCCCATAGGAGCAGCAGCGCGTAGAGGGCCATGAAGACCGCTAAACGCTCCAGAGGCAGCATCACCGCCAACGAGGCGCAGAGGCTGAGCGCCAGCTTGGTGCGCGGGTCGGCACCCCGCAATGGGGAGTGTTCGGCGAGTGCTGCGCGGTCATCGGTGCGAGAGTCGAATCCAGAAGGCGAGCGGGAGTTGCCTCGTCTCATGCGCTCACCACCCAAGGGGGCACGCGCAGCCCCACCTCTGCCCACGGCGCATCGTGCTGTAGAACGTCATGGGGTGGGCCGTCCGCGACAAACCCGTCCTGCCCCAGGATGAGCAGGCGGTCAGCCTGAGCCGCCAGACTGAGGTCGTGCGTGGTGAGAACCACCAACTGTCCCGTATTCGCTAGAGTGTGCGCCAGACGCATAAGGATTTCCTTATGCCGCGCGTCCTGCCCCAGGGCCGGCTCGTCGAGCAGCACGCCGTGACGCGGCGCGCGCATCAAGGTCACGGCCAGAGCCAACCGCTTCTTCTCGCCCTCACTCAGCAGTAGCGGTGGCGTCTGGTCGTAGCGGCTCAGGCCCAACACAGCCGTCAGCCAGGCGTAGCGCTCCAGGTTGGGGTCCTCCAGCCGATAGAGGATCTCCTCGCGGACCGTGGCGTTGAAGAGCTGCAGATCGGGGTTCTGGAAGACCATCCCCAGATCGGGACGCTCGCCATCCACCGTGATCTGACCACGGTGGGTCTCAAGCCCGGTCAGCGCCCGCAGCAAGGTGGTCTTCCCCACGCCGTTCCGTCCTACAATGGCCAAGACGTGACCGCTCTGCGCCGAGAAGCTTAGATCTCTGAGAACGGGACGTCCGCCTAGCGTGACGCTCAGGCCAGAGACAGTCAGCGTGAAGGGTGAAGCGTGAGGTGCAGCAGAGGAAGAGCCAGCGATGTCAGCTGGGGGCGCCAAGGGCGTCGGTGTGCTTCCATTGAGCTGGACGGTGCGCAGCTCCGGGATGGTGCGCAGGTATTGGGCGCGGTGCTCACAGACAATGACGGCGGTTCCGCTGCGGGCCAGATCAGCTAGGTGCGCCACGAGGTCCATCGACGCCGTGCTATCGAGCATCGACAGCGGTTCATCCAGGATCAGGACGGGCGGTTGGCGCGCCGTGATGGCAGCCAAGGCGAGCTTCTGCTGCTCGCCTCCGGAGAGCGTCTGCGGCGAGCGTTGACGGAACCTCACCAGCGCAAACCGCCTCAACGCTGCCTCCAGCCGCTCTTCGACAACGGATGGCGACAGGCCTAGGTTCTCCAGTCCAAATACGATCTCCTCCTCCGCTGTCACGGTCAGCATCTGCGCCGAGGGGTTCTGGAAGACCAGGCCTGCTCGCTCCGCCAGCCGCCAGAGGGGTGTTGTGCTGGTGGGCAGATCGTCGAGCCAGACGTCCCCGCTCAGTTCCCCACGGTAGAGATGGGGGATCAGCCCGCTCAAGCAGCGAGCCAGGGTTGACTTGCCGCTCCCGGAGGGTCCAGCAATGAGCACGGCCTCTCCGGCGGCTACGTCGAGAGAGACTGTCGGCAAGCCGTAGCCATGCTGCAGATAGGCATAGGCCACGTCGTGGGCTCGAACGATGCTAGACATAGGTCTCAATCGACAAAAAGCCTTCCACGGGGGCGACGCGAATCGAGCAGTAAGAACAGGGCAGGATGTCGACCTACACACAGACGCCTGTGTCCGTACACCGTCGTGTTCTTCCTCTAGATCAGTCCAGCTTCAGGGGACGCCAATAGCCCTCGGCCCGCTCTGCGATAGGCTGAGGGCACCACTCGACGAAGGCGATCGGCTGGGCGCCACGCCGAGCCGGTCGCAGCTTGTCGGTCAGCATGAGACCCGTGGTCACGCGACGACCATCCAGCGTTCGTACGTCGGCAACGCCCGCTGTGAGGACAGCGGAGATGGGTTGGAGCCCGCTTAGGTCGCGCGACCGTCCAACTAGAACGTACCGCCCGTCGTCGCCGCTGGCCGCCAACCCCACCGCTGCCAGCGCCCCGATGACGCCATCCTCGCTACCGCCCAGCCCCATCAGCCGTATGCCGTGAGTGGCGGCCAGGGCGCGAGCTTCCTGCTGGGTCACAATGTCCTGCTGAACACGCCGCCCATAGGCCGTGACGGAGCCCGGCACGTGCGTGGCGAGACACAGACCTGGGTCGCTTCCGGGGTTGAAATGCTCACGCATGACAGTCTGCACGCGCAACATCAAGGCGTCGGGGGCAAAGCGCCCGTTTCGAGCCAGGACGATGGCCGCACTGCTGTTCTTCGCGGTGTAGGGGACGCGTGGGTCGAAGAGTAGCTGATGGCGTGTCACACCTAGGAGAGCGTAGTGAGCGGCCAGATCCGTCGCGATCTGCCGCGCCAGGTGCCCGGTCCCTCGCGATTCCAGGTTATCGGTATCGTCCAGTCCGATGAAGAGCAGTGGCTGCCCTGCTGCTTGAGTTCCCTTGCTTGCGCTCACGTTAGTTGACAAACCTCTCTATTCCCTGTATCATGGTTTTGGGCATATGCCCAAAACGCGAAAGGAGATGCTGATATGAGCAAGCTGTATGTACGTCATCGACGCCACGTTGGCCAGGGTGCGGGGCGTCCGCGCTTTGCCATCGTCGCCTCACACGGCGTTGACCTGCGGGTCTACAAGACCCGCGTTCGTCGCGCCGAACTGGAGAAGCTGGCCGAGGATCTCCCGGCCGAGATCGTCTACCTTCCCCGCGGGGAGGGAGAAGAGGGGGGCGAGGGCCGTCGTCGCGGGAAGCGAGTCGAGAACTGACGTGGGCCGACCCCGGAAGCGACGGATCATCCCGCAGGAGCCGGCATCCGCCGTCTACAAGCCCGCCGGCCTGCCGCTCGATCGGCTGCAGCGCGTTACACTGTTGCAGGAGGAGCGGGAGGCGCTCCGCTTGGCGGATCTGGAGGGGTTGACCCAGGCGGCGGCTGCCGAGCGGATGGGCATCTCTCGCTCCACCTTCCAGCGGATCGTGTCCCACGCGCGGCGCCAAGTAGCCCTGGCGCTGAGCGAGGGGCACGCGCTGGAGATAGAGGGTGGCACGTTCGAGGTGGTGCCTCCGCGCCCACGCGGACCGCGGCGCCGGGATCACGGGTAATCCTGGCTGTCCCACGATGGGCGAGACAGGATCGTACGCGGCTGGCACAGAGCGCCCTGCGAAGCGGTGCTCAGCATCGAAGCTTCTAGCTCTTGTCTTGGCGATAGATGCGCGTCCCGGGATTATCGCCCGCCAGGGCACGCGTCAGGTTGCCTGGCTCCCGCCCATTGACGATGAAGACCTCGTGGACGCTGCTGGCGCTGACCAGGGCGCGCAGCATCGACCGCTCCACCGGCAGGTCGTCTAGGTCCATGTCCAGTAGCTCCCGCACCTCGATCTCGGAGATGAAGTCGCCCGTGGGATCCTTCTTGGGATCCGCGGTGAACAGGCCGCGTTCGTCCTTGACGAGGATGCAGCGCTTGGCCCCCACCACCTCGGCGGTAAGGAAGACGCCGCTGTCGGTGCGGTGGGGCGGGATCCGACCCCGCTCCGGCGGCTCCTCCCACAGCCCATAGGGCGGCATAGCGTGCATAACCGGGATCGATCCCAGGGCCATATATGCCGGAAGCTTGACCAGATCGTCGTGGCCGATCTTGATGCCTCCGTGCGGTGCCAAGAGGATGGAGAGCATCAAGGCGTTCTGCTCGCTGATGCTGGATCCCAGCTTGGCCAGCACGCCGGTCGGCATGCCCAAGTCCATACCGATGGCATAGACGTGGCGACTGCGCGTGCCTCCCCCGGTGGTGACCAGCAGCTCGTGCTCGTCACGGGCCGCCACAATCTCCTCCACCAGCGGTAGGGCCACATCACGCCCACGATCGATGATGCTCTGGCCGCCCAGCTTGATGACGTTAAGGTTCGGCAAGGGGCGGAACACGGTCTCCGTCTCGGTGGACTCCAGCAGCGTCTTGTCCATCAAGGATTCGGCCATCAGGGGCGTGTCGATGTGCAATCGGCCGCTGTCGTCACGTTTTAGTGCCATTCGAACTCCTTGTCTCGTGGGTCTGTAGCGGGAATCGATAAACTATACCGAGATATAGCTTTTTCGTCAAGCCGGCAGAGGACTGAGCACAGGGCGAGGGATGTCGACCCGTGCTCCAAGCGGATGGCTCAGGTGGAGCCCCTGTTCCGCGGCGTTGACTGCGGGAACGGTCCGTGTGGGTTGAGGCCGTTGACCCCAACCCACACACGGCTGGGGCGTCAGGGATCGCAGTGCCGACCGTCGGCTCTATCCCAAGGACCCGCGCCTTGCTCCTGACTGCATAGACTGCCGAGGCTAGATCACTCGACCTGGATCTCGACGACCCCCTTCACCTGCAGCTTCCCGCTGTAGCCGGGCATCACGATGCTGAAGCCTCCCTGGTTGCGGAAGGAGACGATGCAGTCGTTGCAGGCCATGACCTCGGCGAGTTCCACGTCAGCGGTGTAGTCGTCCTCGGCTACGAAGGTGACTGTCGTGGCGTCGTTGGGCACGCCGGCCTCCTCCAGTAGTGCCTCGATGGGCACGCCGGTGTAGGTGCTCATCTCGCCCTCGTTGTTCTCGCGTTGGGACTCGATGGTGTCCATGGAGCGGACCTCTTCCTCGGTCCAAGCCATCTCGTTCTCTACGTTACCGGTGACCTGGAGGGCCGTCTCTTCCGCCGGTTCACCATCGCCGGCCGGCGACCCGCCGCATCCCACCAGCATTGCGAGTACGATCAAGCTGAGTCCCAGCGCTACAAGCATCTTCCTTGGCATGTATCTCTCCTTACGTGAAGGTTACCTTCGGTTAGCACATCGATATCTCTGTGCTACGCGTGGGCAGGTATCAGCAGTCCTCTCGGGCTGCCGATACCTGCCAGAGATCCTCTGCTACAGCTGAACTTGAATCTCGATGAGGCCCTTAACCTGCACCTTGCCAGACTGCTCTGGGAAGACGGATCGGAGGCTTCCATCGGGCTCAAGGGCGACGATGCAGTTGTCGCAGCCCAGAACCGCGCCCAGGTCGATCTCGGCCGCATACCCGTCATCCGCGACCAAGAGCAGCGTGGCGCCTTCCGAGACCCCGGCTAGCTCCAGTAGGCTGTGGATCGGGACACCCGTGTAGGTGGTCGTCTCGCCGTCCTTGTCGGTGTATTCTACATCGATGGTCGGCATCGCCTCCAGGTCTTCCCTGGTCCATCCGATGTTCTGAGCGGGGCCGGTGAGCCTGAGAGCTGCATCCTCCGGGATGCCCTCAGACATATCCTCCGCCTCAGCGCTAGGGTTCGCCTCCCGCCATGGTTCCGAGTCAGGGGTGAAGAGAGGCGCGCCGAACTCCTCGACGCCGAACTCAGCGATCTTCTCCTGGGTGGGCACGGAGATGAGCCAGTCGATGAACTGGTTCGCCAGCTCGTCGTTGATCTCGGGACTTTTCTCCGGGTTGACGGCGATGACGCCGTAGGGATTGAAGAGGATCGGGTCGCCCTCGACCAGGATGACCAGGTCGGTTCCCTCCAGGGTGCGGGCCAGGTAGGTGGCGCGGTCGCTGAGGGTGTAGGCCTGCTGCTCGTCGGCCATGGTCAACACGGCGCCCATGCCCTGGCCAGCCGAGACGTACCAGTCGCCGGAGGGTTCGACACCTGCCCCGGACCAGATCGCCTTCTCCTTGGTGTGGGTGCCGGACTCGTCGCCACGGGAGATGAAGGTGGCCTCGGCTTCCGCGATCTGGGCGAAGGCGGCGGCGGCGTCCGTCATACCCTCGATGCCGGCCGGGTCGTCGGGCGGCCCGACGATGACGAAGTCGTTGTACATCAAGTCCTCGCGCCGCACGCCGTGCCCGGCGTCCATGAAGGCGTCCTCCAGGGAGCGGGCGTGGACCATCAGCACGTCGGCGTTGCCGTCCTCGCCGATCTGCAGGGCCTGGCCGGTGCCCACGGCGATGACCTCGACCTCGGCATTGTACTCCTCCTCGAAGAAGGGCAGCAGATAATCCAGTAGCCCCGAGTTCTCGGTGCTGGTGGTCGTGGCCAGGGTCAGGGCCTGCGCTTCTTCCGTGCCAGCCTCCTCCGCGGTCGGGGCCTCGGTTGGCTCCGCCGGGGGCTCGGTTGGCGTTGATGGGGCTTCGGTTGCCTGCTGGGGACCACACGCTCCCAGCACAGTGATCAACAGAGCAAGAGTGCTCAGCAGTGCTACAGTCCGTTTAACCATCGATTCCTCCTCATGCTTGGCCTGAACGTTCGGTTTGGATGCCTGGTCATCAATCAGTAGACCATATCGCCGCGCACAAAGGCCGCGGTGCGTGGATCCTCTGGACTCTCAAAGAATGTGTCTACATCTGCTACCTCCACAAGGTTGCCCTCCAACATCAGGGCCACGCGATGGGCCAGTCGCTTGGCCTGAAAAACGTTGTGGGTCACCAACACCAGCGTGGTGCCCTGTGTCTGATTGCGCTTCAGAACGATATCCT
>Ga0207796_1000288_pt1 | contig 20971 bp, 13 predicted proteins | sample Pon1CUnioCityCA_6_FD_187274 | JGI IMG/M metagenome (GOLD analysis project Ga0207796, IMG submission 187274) | Marine sediment microbial community from Union City, CA, USA - Pond 1C Sediment 1 (SPAdes) | ecosystem: Environmental > Aquatic > Marine > Intertidal zone > Salt pond sediment ...
AAATCTCGATTCCATTGGGGATCAGTCCTATAGACGATCAAATCCTCATCCTCGTGCGCTGGCGCAAAGGTCAGCCAGTCGCGCCACGCGTTCAGCTGTGCCAAGCTGGCGAAGGCCTTATGGAGAACGATATAGCGTACGTTCGCTTCTGCCAGCGTCTTCAACTGGGAGGAGACATTCATCAGTTGCGGATCCATGACGTTCCGCTGATGGAGTTGACGCAGGAACGGGCTGCTGTCAACGAAAGCAAAGGCCTCTTGGGGTGGGCGCGCAATCTTGCCCTCCACCAGTGGCTTGCGATGCGTGATTTGATAGAACATGTACTGCTTGTTGTAGGTATGAAGACCTATGGGCAGATCCAGGATGGCGAATTCCTCCGGCTCCTGAGCCAATCGTTCATACCAGCCTGGCGTCACAGGGCGCTCGGTGTGATAGGGGATCAAGTTGTATTCCCACAGGATCAGAGCGCCCAGGGAAGCGGTCAGCAGCAAGCGCATGACCTGAGAGCGTTGGCCCGCCAAGGCCGTCACGCCAAGACAGACGAGCATCGCCACGGGCAACCCCAGAAACAGGTTAAAACGATTGGGAACGCGCAAGGCGCGCACGATGAACAGATCGTCGAGCAGACGATAGGGCATCGGGACGCTAGGGTGAAGCTGTCCATTGACGCGGAGCTGCGGTCCCAGAGCAAGAGCAACAAACATGCCCCCCACCAGCAGCCAAAAGCGGGCCTGTGTCCAGCATCTTACGGCGCCGTAGAGGCACAACCCCAGGACGGTATAGCCCAGGAAAGGGACAAATAGCTTGTTGTGTATGAAATTCTCGTAGAGTGGCCGGACGCCCTCGCTCCACAGGGGGTGGTAGGGTGTGGGAAGCACGTATGCCAAGAGGTCAGTCTGTCCAGTTACCTCCTCGGTGAACATCACATCAGTGACATCACCCCGGGTCAGGAATGCCGAGGCAACGGGCACGGCAAGCGGCGCCATGAGGGCCCCGGCCAGCAGCCCAATGAGAGTGATCAGCCCCAGCGTCCGCCGATCCCAACGGGCCTTTTCCCGCAGGAAGTCCCACATCAAATAGGGAACAAATAGCACAGCAGCCATGGGTAGCAGCTGCCAGCGTGTCAAACCAGTCAGAGCCACGAAGACCGCTGTCAGCACGGCGTTTGCGACATGCCGCTGGTCCAGTGTGCGCCGGAGGTAGAGCAGGGCCAGCGGAACCCAACAGGTGACCTGCATATTGGGATGCCCAAACTGCGACATCGTGTAGGGCCAGAACCCGTAGACGAGCCCACCGATGAATGCAGCCGGCAATGAATCCACCAGCTCACGGGCCAGCAGAAACATGGCGAACCCGTTCAAAGTGCAGAAGATGAGGAAAGTCAGACCGTAGGCCGTGTTGCCACCCAGAATGGCCTGAAGTGGTAACCAAGCGGCAATGTTCACCCAGGCAACATTATGAAAGGCCAGGGATACACCCTGGGGATGGAACAGCAGATCCGTGTGGAACGGATTGCGTCCCTCTGCAATCGCATGCTTAACCCACCAATACGTCCAGCGATGCGTCCAGAGATCGACGTTTCCACCGGGTACGTGGGTGGTGAGGCGAGGTGCGACGGGCCAGGTCATGGCTACGGTCAGCAGGGCGTAGCCAACCAACGCCAGGCAGGTAGCGTGATCATTGGCGAACGACACCACACGCTGCCTAATGCGGGGTACAGGTTGCATCAGGGGCTGCTGACGTTGTACACCGTAGTCGTTACCTGAAGGGTGAAACGCCCATCCGTCTTCACGCGTTCCCAAGCACCCTTCCGGAGCAAGGAGTGTTTTAGCCAGCCTCCGGTGTCATACAGGTCGACGTACATCGTCGTGCGATCGACCACCTGAAGTATGTCGCCCATGTCGGCCACGTAGATCCACCAGACCGGCTCACCCCAGGGGGCGCCTTCAAAGGCGACCAGGTATCGGACATCGCTGGCGAGAATCTCCTCCCGCAGCGAGGAAATGTTCTCCGCAGATGCTTCTTCCAGGAGGGCTGATGGCATCGAGAGATCTGAAAAGCGCGCCTGGGGGGGAACCTTGTGCGTGCCAAAGTACCAAGAGAGCGCCCATGGGCTCATCTGATCCCAGAAGTTGATCACGTAGAAGCGTCCTCCTGAAGGGATCCGGTTCTGGATCCAGCCCGCTAGCTCGTCTAGCTTGGGGTGGGTCTCGTAGGCCACCTCCATCAGCGAGGGATAGGTCCGATAACGTTCAAATAAGACAGGGACGGCGGCGACCAAGCTAACCACGAGCAGTACGGCAACTAGCCTCCACCACCTGCTCAGCGACGCTTCGCTCCGCCGCCTGAGACACCAGACGATCATCGCTCCCGTCAGCAAATGGATAGCTGGCACAAACGTGCAGATGAATCGCGGGGAGTTGGGGGAGTTGAGCGTCATCTCACCCAGACCCACACAGAAGTAGATTAGAAGCAGGCGATGTTTTGCGCTGCGCCAGCGCCCCAGCGCCCAGAGCAGACTGACTAGCGTGATGATAGCAAACAACGGCGACGGTGAGTGGTGGAGGGCGATGCTGCGTGGATAGAACAACAAGCTCTCTAAGGACCACGATCGGTGTGCAGGCTGCGCCGTCGCGTAAGACCAGAAGTCAGCGATCTTGTATGGTCTGGCAAACCAGATGATCATCACAACCAAGAACGGTCCAAGCAACCAGACCCAACGCATCCAAGTATCGCGCACCCGCAGTGCCCGAGCCCGAGAATCCCCACGTCCAAGCAGTAGTCGGGAGGCCTCCATGAGCACTACCGTCGCCACTGCTCCGACACCGTAGGTGTACTTGGTCAAGAACGTGACCGCCAGCATCAAGCTTGTACCAATGAGCCTACCCGCGGTCGGTTTTTTCAGCGCCTTGATGTAGAGCCACAGCATCCCAAAGCTAGCTAACAGACCCGGCACCTCCATCATGACCAGAGCCGACGTGACCAACAGAAACTGCGACGTGAGCGTCAACGCCACGCCAATGGCACCGATCAGCCAGCCCCAGGAGTCGTCCAGAGACCGGCCTGTCAGATAGATCATCAGAAGCCCCGCCGGCAGACAGAAGAGGCTGAATGCGCGTGCCACCAGCGGCGAGGCCCCGAAGATTAGGAAGGCGATCGCCTTCAGTACCGAGAATGCGGGCGGATAGAAGCCCTGCCGATAGACCGTGCGTGCAAACGCTTGGAGATCCCCTGCCCGTAGGTCGAGGGCCATCGCCAATGCACCGTTGGCATGGATCGCCTCATCAGCGTCAAAGGGATAGTCCCGATAGATCCAGACCGTCCTCGCGATCATGCCAATAAGCAAACCGACAATCAGAGCCAGGACCAATAGCACAGCCCGCCGAGTCAAGGGGTTGGAATCTGCTTGTTGCATCGTAGCCATGATTGTCATCTCTCGACCGTCATCGTTGTCACGCGGATAGTGTCAGCCCCTTCGGGTGTCAACAACCGTCTTCCATCGGGCGCATAGAGCCCAGCATATAGTTGATAGTCACCCGATGGCGCATCTTCGGGCAACGTAAGCTCATGTTCATCGGTGACATACTCCCCAGCCAGCCAGCCGGTCGTCGGACGAGTCCAGTTAGCGGGGACACTGTCGGACTGGGCCATCAATCTGCCATCGGGACCGACCAAGTGGACGAAGACGTGATAGGAGGTATCGGTCTCTACTTCAGCGCGCCAGACCAGCGTGACCGTGAGAGTGCTTCCAGCACTCAGTGCAGAGATTCGGGGTTTGACGCTGGCGCCCACCAAGGTGGCCACGTCGCCTAGACGGGTATCGGTCTCGATGTCCACCGTCGGTGACGTGAACGTCCGATTGGGAGCGGTAACAGAGAGCTTAGACAAGGTGACCAGGGAGGCAGATGGGGGGAAGAGGGACAGCGACCACGTATAGGTCGCCGTGTCAAGATCAGCCGGCAGGTAGAGCAGTTGTTGACCACGCCACACGTCCCCCGGGCGCCAAGCCGAGGTGGGATGCCAGGGGGCGACGGGAGAGCGCGCGTACTCGGCCACCGGTGAACCCTGGGGAGCGACCAACTCCAGACGGAGTGTCAGATCCTCGTCCAGCTGCTCGTCGACGTGCCAGAACGTCGTCACCCAAACAGGATCACCCGGCACGGCCTCATCGCGATCGAAGTCAGCACCCAGCAGCGTCACAGACCCCAAGCTGGCGTCGAAGCGATGGCGGATACCAAGATCACTCGGATCAGCGGGAACTCGGGGAGCAGTGAGGGTCACCTGATTCAGCGTCCGCTCGGGCGCGGTGGGTTGGCCCTGCTCGTTCAGAACCGACAGAGGGGCCAGTGTCTCCCGGTCGAACACGGTCAGGACGACGTCGTAGCGACCGGGTGGCACACCCGACAACGGCTCGATTTCGTGGCTGTCCACCGCGTACCGACCCGGGGTCCAGCTGTACGTGGGGGGTGAGCCCTGATAGTCCCGGGGACGGAAACTGTCCTGTCGACTCCATCGGAAGCCATTCGGGCCCACAAGATGGACAACGGTCTGGTAGCGGCGCGAGGGCTGCTGCCGCACAGTCCAGTAGAGATCAACACGAAGTATCCCATCGGCGGGCATTTGGTCGGGGTTCTGGCTGTGTCCTATCAGCTCCAACCCATCAGCATAGGAACGGTGCACCGGATGCTCGATGCCAGGCACAGTGCCATCGGCCTGGAGCCTGGCACGACGAAACGGCGTAGGCATTCGGTTGACGATGAAGTACTTGAAAGCGATCACGGAGAGCGCCAAGACCAGAAATCCCCAGTAGTTCACGAGTGGGCGGCGTTCTTCCTGCATCTCACCTCACCCCCACGGAGACTTCCGTCAGCGTAACCCGACCGTCCGAGGTTGCGCCTTCCCCCTCCGCTGGAAGCCGCTCCCCCGTCCGCAACAGGTAAAGGCCCGTCTCCAGACGGTAATCCCCCGGCGGTACATCTTGACCAACTGCGATGTCATACGGATCCGCGATGACCTCCCCGGGCACCCAACAGGTCGTCGGTACGGTGCCCTTCACCGGCATGTTGTCCTGTTGGGCGACTAGCTGTCCATCTGAGTCAACCAAGTGGGTGAAGACGGTGTACGGTTGGGAAATCGGCGCTGTGGGCTGCCAGTAGAGCGTCAGGTGGACCGTCTCGCCTGGCTGAACCTGCCTAGCTTCCACGTTGTGCCCAAGAAGGATGACGCGTTCCCCCAGGCGCGCCTGCTGCGGGGATGCGATAGAAGGCACCGAGAAGACTCTTTCGCGGTCAGGTGGGTCGTAAAGGCCCGTGTTCACCACTCTCAGGAAAGCATTGAAAGTCAGAAGCTGCATCGCCAGAAGACAGAGGACAAGAGCAGCGTGAAAGGAACGCCCATGAAGATGGACCAGGCCATGAGCAGCCCCCATAGTGGCAAAAGGGGTCAGGAAAAGCCAGACTCTCGCTACCTCCCCCTGGGCCATACCGGATAGATTCAGCAACAGAAACCCGAGGCCGAAACCAAGGGGCAGCAGAGCCCCTTGCTGTCGCGCGAAGTCACGCGTTCCCACCACCAACGACAACGGAAACAGGAACGTCAACGGCAGGCCGAGAAACAGGAAGAAGTCGTAGACATGATAACCGAGCCAGAGCCAATAGCTCCGCTCGAGCCCCAAGTGATGCGACATAGACACACGCCAGATATCGAAGAAGCCTGTTCCCAACACGATCTCGTACAGAACCCAGAGGGACACGGACCCTGCACCGAAGATCAGCACGGCACTGATTAGCCGCCCCCATGACCACGAGCCTCGGTGCGATGCAAGCCATAGCAACGCCCAACACCCTATAGGCAGCACCAAGGCCAAGTTACCGAAGCTAAGGAACGAAGCAAAAGATAGCAGGAACCCCGACGCTGCCAAATGGAGGTTGCGAGACTCGGTCAGGCCTATGTAGAACAGCAACCAGATCGTGGCAGCCAGCAGGGCATAGAACGCGTCCCAGCGCGCAAACCAAAGGTTGAACGAGGGGATAAGCGGGTAGAGAGCGACAGCCCAGAGCGCCTCTCGCTCTCCCATCGCGCGGCGCGCCAGGCCGTAGATCGGCAGCACGGTCAGCCCACAGATGACAGGCAGGAGGACCTGGAGCATAGAGGAAGCGATTATGTCGTTCGACAAGCGCATTAAGGTCACATTGTGACACTGATGGAGACGTAGTCGAGATGCAAGGGTTGCGCTTACGTCAGGGAAGTGCCCCAGTACGCGACGCGCACCGTAGAACAGCAGCGGCAAGCCCGGCGGGTAGCGCCGTGGATGAGTGGGAAACGTCGACATCCTCTCAGGGTAATGACGCAGGAAATCGACCGGTTCCTCGATCATACTCCCGACAGTGAAGACGCCGTTAGAGGTAGGTGAGACGGTACGGTAGAACGGTTGTTCTATAATATCCGGGTCTTCAACGGTGTAGAGACTGGCCTGGACGACAGGCACACTGAGGGCGACGAAGAGCAAGAGAGCCCTCTGCTCCCAGCGGAGTGTCTTCTGTCGAACAAGACGTCTTCTCCAGACTATGGTTATTGCGACGTAAGCGAACAGAACGCAGACAGGTATGAGGTGACGAACGGGCCGTGAGGGAATCCCAAAATGCCAGCGCCATTCATCTGGCCCCCGCAGGTAAGGGGAGACGTCAAATGCGATGGCTAGGCAGAGTAGTATCGTCAGGACGGTCATCCCAGCCATGATGAAGCGGCGCTCTCCTAGCATGGCCGATCCCGATCCTCTTCAGATCCTGACCACCGCAGAGTGTAGAGAAGAGCGAGCAAGAGACACCCCATCGAGAATAGATCGGCAGCCAGCCTAAGAGGTGTCTCACCAAAACGTACGCGGATCGTGTGGCGACCAGCGGGCACGTCGAAGGTGATCAGGCCTTCCGGACGCGATGGGGAGATTGGCACTTGCTTCCCGTCCACGTGAGCACGCCAACCAGGGAAATAGAAGGTCAAGTAGCGAGCCTGAAAAGCCTCCGGCGATTCCACCACGACACGAGCGCGATTGGGGCCATAATCGGCATCCACGATCTCCGCCCCCTCGGGTAGAGCAGAGGCGTCAAAGCGCTCAGGTGCCGCACCGTCCGTGGAACTGCTCCCCCTGCTATACTGATCCTCTAGCGGCGATCCTTCTGGCCGTTGCTCGACCCACGTGGGGAAGTAAGCACCTACCGGATCCACACCTACCAAGCCGGATTGACGTTCGTAGGCGAAGACATCGTTGATGGCGGCGCTTGAAGGCTGCGGGCAATAGCCGCGCGGTGGGTAGGTGGAAGGGAAAGCCGAGAGGATGAGGAAAGTGACACAGACAAAAGGGATTAGACGCAAAACGTGAGGTTCAAGGCGTTCCACGCCAATGGTACGTACACCCACGCTGGCGAAATGGACCGCAGCCCCTACGAGGAGGGCGACAGGCAGCGCAGCGCGGCCTACGAAACGCCAAGGGAACTGTACAAAGGGCAGCAGCGGAATATGCTCCCACAGCCACTGGGAGGCCCGTGTGCTCATGAACAGGAGCAACACAGCAAAGGCGGTCGCGAATATCAAGGTGGCTGATCGTTCCAGCTTGCGTCGGGAAAGAGTCACGGAGCTAGCGCCGGACGCGGCCTGGGACGCAGTACCGAACCTGCGCAGCATTGAGGTCAACCCCATGATCAGGCCGCCCCCTGCCAGAAGAGTCTGAACCATCCCCAGGTGAATGCGCATCGGGGGATTCATCAATGATGTGTCCACCGGCGCCGGTGGAGCGAATATCTCTGCCAACCCGACGAAGTTATGGTGGAAGTCATTGTTGCGAGTGGTGCGCGTCATATTCAGCTGGACGAATTTCTTCTCCGCTAGAGCCGGAAACCAAAAGAAAGCTGTCATTCCTAGGGCCAAACCGAACGCCAGAGCAACCCCCGTCCAATGACCGCGCTGGCGATAGACCCACCACAGCAACACAACGTAGATCAAGAGAAGAGGTGTGAAGAGCAAACTGGAGATATTGTGGCTCAGATAGAGCGCTGCCAACATCCCGGCCGCTACGAGGAACCATCGTCTGCCCCCCTCCAAGGCTAGGCGACGGAAGGCCCATAGTGCGAAGGGCATGAGGGCCAGCGCCAGCGACTCCGGCATGTTTCCTCGTAGAAGCGCGTTGAGAAACTGGTAGGGAGCATGAGCGTAGGCTACAGCCGCGACCAGGCCGGCTTCCACGCCAAATATATCCCTGGCGAACAAGTACATACCCGCGGCGCTACCCAAGATGCTCAGTACGTAGACCAGGTTGAGCGCCCAGGGCAACGGCAGACCGATCAGATACAGTCCCGAAGACACATAGTAGGAAACCGGCGCGCGGTAGTTGAAGAACGGAAACCCGTAGCCAAACGCCAAATCCGGCAGCCAGCGCGAGAAGAGAATACCCTGTTTCAAGCTGTGCTTCAAAGCCGCCACTCGGAAGTAATGAAGTCCGCCGTCGTGCGTACAGGGGCTCGCCCCGCGAAGGAGCGGCATGACCGCGACACCGCACAGCAAGAGAACGATCAGAGAACCAAGCAACCCTCTCGCGGCTCGGGATTCCGTCACTGAGAGCCTCCCAGAACCTTGATGTCGACCGGCAGGGTCGCCCGATCCTCGGCAAGGGAACGCCCGGAGGCATCCTGGACGGGGAGACGGTCGCCGTAGGCAGCATCGTAGAAGCCGACGACGACCTGATAGACACCCTCGGGAGCATCTGGAGCAACCGAGAGGGAGAGATGCTCCACGATCACCTGCCCAGGCGCCCAACTAGTCGTCGGCGCTTTGCCCTGGCCAGGGACAGCATCCACCTGGCCTTGGAGTCTCCCGTCAGGCCCCAGCAGATGGACGAACAGCGTGTACCCGCGATCAGTAGGCCCCTGCGCCTGCCAGTACAGGGTCAGCGGCAGCGCCTCGCCAGGCTGGATCTCGGTCCTGGCGATTTCGTAGCCTCGCAGAAGAATGCTCTCTCCGAACCTCAGCGTCGCCCTGTGTTGAACGTCATCCGGCAACTCAAACATCCGCTCTCGAGGCAACACCTCAATCCACCCCAGAGGGGCTTTGTTCCCGAGCAAGGCCTGATCCCGTGAGTCGAGCACGTCGAACATCAGCCGATAGCGGCCCGCAGGCAGATCAGGCGGGATACGCAGGCTATAGCGACTCTGAAACCGGTCCCCAGCTTGCCAGCGGGAAGTAGGATAGGGACTTAGAGGGCGAGTCCGCTCCACCTCGATGTCACCCTCGGGCGTCACCAGGCAAAACGCGACGCGATAGTCGATCTCCGGCACGGCATCAGCTTCCCAGAGAAGAGCAAAGGACACGCTGTCGCCAGAGAGCACCTGGACACCAGGATGCTCGATCCCCAGCAAGGTCAGCCCTCCCACAGACACATTGGGCGGCACGCTCAGGCGCTCGCTAAGGTCCAAAGCACCGACATCGGGCGACACCTCAGGGGGCAGGAGGTTCACCTCACCCATCGGCACGAGTGTCCCACGGAAGTCACCGTCCGGCCCCGTCGCTCCCAGCCGAGCGCCGGTGTCTCCGCGGTACAGACTGACCTCGACAGCGTACCGTCCAGGTGGTGTCGTAGGGGGTAGGTGCAATGCATACGTCGCGTCAGCCCACTCCCCAACCTGCCAGGCCGAGGTGGGAAAGAAGACCGAGTTGATCACTGGCCTCTCGGTCTGGCTCCAAACGTGTCCATCGCCGTCCCGCAACATCACCACGGCGCGATGGTCACTGGAAGACTGAGCCACCGCTCGCCAGCGGAGAACCACCTTCAGGTCATCGGGCCAGCTGACAGTTTCGGGAAGCACGCCGTCGACCAAGGCCAGCTGCCCGCCGAACACAGCCCGATGGGACGACGGCGGGTTAGGCATAGACGATGAGCGACCGACGTATTCTGTGATGACAGCGCCAGCGACACTTGTCGAATGGAGCGGGGAGCCAATGACCTCCAGTTGCCTGCGCACGTGCGCGGCCGTGATGGCGGAGGCATCCAGCTCATTCTCTCCGCTTGAACTCACCAACCAGATCGAAACATCTCTTGATCGCGGAAGATCCGTGATCTGATGGTTCAGCCAATCGGCAATGGCGGTCTCGTCAGGGAAATGAGCCATGGCGTGAATCGTGCCTGGCCCATCGTATCGGCGCAAGAGCGGCGTATCCGTAGCCAATAAAATAAGGTCATCCCGATCAGCATGTGCGGACAGATGGTAGGCTTGCTCCAAAGGCGCCGTATTTGTCAAGATGACGGCATGCTCGAGAAAACCAACCTTAGAAATGTGGGCAAGGGGGTGCTGGAACGAGGGCGCCGACGTCTGGACAGTCGAACGGACGATATAGTCAGCCCTTGTTGCTTGCTCCACGGGCACAGTGTGACCATCGAACAGCGACGCAAACGATGGCACCGAGGAAGCAGCGATAGTCAACTGCCCCGCGTCAGGCCGCCTGTTCAACCAGCGAGCAGCGGCTCCCATCCCCTCGCCCCAATCTGCCGAAAGCAGGCGGCTGCCGACCCAGGGTCCACCCAGCAGAGCGTTGAAGCTGGTTAGCGGATGAGCAGCAAAGGGCAGCAGCAAGAGCAACTGTATCAAGCACAACACCGAGGCCAGTGGCAGAAGACTCCGACGCCCGAGGCGCTGAGCTCCCATAGACCCTCGCTGAGATCGCCACAGGGCTGACCAGGCGATAGCAGCCATCACGGTTAGAGGACCAATAGTAGGCAGTAAGTAGCGTTGATATCGCTTGACGTTCAGGGCCAGCAGGAGCAGATAGCCAACGCAGAACACGCCTAGCCAAGCCAGATTAGGTCGAAGGTCCTCCTTCCTGACAAACGCCCACAGACTAAGCAGAGAGCCGAGCAGGACGATAGGGCTCAGGCGCAATGGAAGTGCGACCAGATAGAACTCAGGACCATGGCGCAACGCCATCTCGCCCGCGAAGAAGGTCGGCATCAGCGCCCTGGTCGATTCGTGCATGGGAGCGGTCACCAGATCGCGAACCGTGTCCAGTGGGTTCGCCCACATCGCCGGATAGAGAGCCACGTATAGCGCAGCGCCGGCCAATCCCCAGAGAAGAGCATACTCGATAGCCTGTCGTAGCCATATTCTCCGCAGAGCCCAGGCGGACCCTAGCACGACGCCAGTGAAGAGAACCAAGTATCCCGCTAGACTCTTGGTCAGGAGTGCCAACGCCCCGAAGACGCCGCTGGCTAGGGCCCACGCGCCGCTCCGGGTCGCCGCCCGCGTTTCGTCTCGCAAAGCTATCAGAAGAGAGAGGACAGAAAGCGTAGAGAAGGTCGCCAGTAGACCATCCGTATGGAGAAGGCCGCCATGTCCCACAAGGAACGAGTCCAAGGCGAGCAATCCGACGGCAAGGAGCGCTACCCCCGGTTCAAGGAGCCGCCTCAGCAGCCAGAAGCTGGCAACCAGGCCCAACGAGTTGGTTAATGCAACGGCAACGCGCCCATAGGGCAGGAAGAACGCCAGGTGACGAAATGCCTCGCCGTTCTCTGGGGCGAGCCAGGCGAGGCGACGGATCCACGCCAGGTGGTCTGCACTCTCGACAGGGTTCAGCCACTGCCGAACCGTCACGCCAGCGGCTCCCAGCCACATCGTCGTTACCCCGGGGTGCCCGGTGGAAGGGACCGAGGCCCAGTCGTGCGTCGCCAGCGCGTCCCTGAAACGAATCGAGCGTTCAACCCAGGCAGGCTCGTCCGGCGTCACGTAGCGGCCGACAGGAGCCAGGCGAAGCATGAAGCCCAGCACGATAAGCAACGCAAGTCCAACGCCGAAAAGATGTCGAGATTCTAGGTCGAGCGAGTGGATCTGTGACGTCGTCACGATACTCTCAAGCCCTCAATAGAAAGCATCCGTCCGGCATGACGGCCGACAGCAGAAGGGCCAGGGAGATCACCGTCGTGCGCAGCGATCCTGGTGACCAGCTTCACCGCAGGCATATCCTATCGAGAACAACCCAGTCCTCACCGCCCGCGTGCCTCAGAGCGCCTCCACTCTCTCCCTGAAAGACGCGCACAACCACCTTGTACTTGTCAGTAGGGATATGTGCGTTCGTGTTCACGTCAAAGTCCCAGCGGACGATCTCGCCCGGCTGCCACTGTCGAGGGGCATAGAAAGCACGCAGGTCGTTCGTCCGCGGCAATTCACCACCCCACACATTCCCCTGTTCGTCCTCCAGCGAGATCGCGATGTCCACATCAGCGCTCAACGATTGGGCCACAGACCAGTACAGTGTCACAGGCACCCAAGTGCTTGGCGGATGGAGCCATCGATCCCGTGAGGGGAGACTGCGCATCGGCAGGCGATAGCCGACCAGCTTCAAACCATTCGGATAGGCAATCTCCAAAGGAGTCGCCGTATCGGGCAAAGCGTCGAAGCGATAGCGGGTGGCATATCCACGCACATCTACCCCACTGGGAAAGACAGCCGTGACCACGGGAAAACGCTCAGTCAGCCAGCGCTGGACCTTGCGATCGGGGTCACCAGCCGGTCTTGATAGGTCAACACCGGCCTGCACCAACCACAGGACGTCAGAATCGAGGTAAGGCTGCAGGATATCACCGACCGGCGTGCGGGCATCCACATTGTTTGGAAAAGGATGGACGAAGTCCTCATCGTAATAGTGCCCGAAAGCGAAGCGCGCCCAGGACACATGCACGACCACTGTGTCTCGTTGCGTGACGCGCTCCTCCAGATATTGCGCGGTATGACGGAAGTCCTCTCGCTGGCGACTTCCCTGCCACTGGAAGGACAACCCGTAGATCGCAAGACCTGCCACTGCCAAGGCTGGCACGACACCGTACCACTTAGGCGAACCTGACTCCCCAAGAGCTGCCAGTCCCGTCAGCAAAGCGAACGGAACCGCACTGAACACAAACACCTTCGGCTGGAAGAGATTGATCCGCATCGTAACGAAGATGGTCAGCCCCAAGATAGTCAGAAGCCACAGCGCCACTGTCACGCCTTGCTTTCTGGAACGGTACACGGCCGCCACCACCACCGCACTCAGCAATCCGAGTAGACACCAGCCATAGCCTGGGAAGCTGAGCGTTGTCTGATAATCGATCAGTGTACGTGCTGCCCCCAGGCTCGTCCTGAGCCAAGCATCGAGTGATATCGTCCCATTGCCAGTGCTACCGCTTCGAAGGATGCTGAGCACGTAGGGCGCATAGGCTACGGCGCTCACGCTCAGGGCTCCGATCCCGAAGACAGCCACTCGACGACGCTCAACTCCAGCGTAAAGAAGGTGCCAAATCAAGCTTAAGCCGAGCGCGGGAAACAACGTGGCAGCTACGACGTGACTATAGCCCGCCAAGACGAGGGCAAGGCAGAAAACGCCAGCGACTGTCCAGCGGGGTTCGTCAAGCAGCTCCCAGAAGGTTCCCATAGCCAACACAGCGAACATCAACGCCTGCGCATACATCCGCGCATCTTGATTTTGGTGCACAACCAGCGGGCTAACGGCGATCAGCAGGGCAGCGAACCCGGCGGACACGCTCCCCAGCCGCCGTCGACCCAGACCATAGAGCAGAGCGACCGTCAGAACGCCCGCGAACGCCGACGGCAGACGGAGCATCATGTCCGCGTCCCCAGCAATCCCTCGCCAAGCCTTCAGCAGGATGTAGTACAGCAGGGGGTGGCGGTCAATGCTCAAGTCCGAGAGGTGCGCGAAGAGCTCCGAGTACGGCTCGTTGGAGTAACGTAGACTGGCACCTTCATCGAAGTTCACGCTATACCAGGTGAGCGTAGGTAAGCGCACGAGGCAGGCAACAGCGATGATAGCGACACCCAACCAGAATGCTCTTGATCGTGAAGGAATACCGCTTATCCTTGCCCTCGGCTCGACGCAGTCATTGAGTCGACGAAAGTCACCCACCCACAACCTTTCTCAGCCCAGGTAGCCCAGAGAGCGCAGTCGCTCCTCAACCTCGGCAGTTCCCTCGGCGGACCGACCTGTTTCAGCGCCAGGTTCGGGAGATCGCCCCTCTCCGCCCAACGTCGGATCAGTTCAAAAGCCGCGCTGTCCATGCCGATCGCAACGATACGGCTCAAGCCCGCTCATCTCCGCTCGGGGTCACGGAGGACTGTTCCCCTTCCCAGACGTGACGGACAACGTAGATAGGCTTGTCCTGTGCCTCGTGATACGTACGAGTTAGGATTTCGCCCAGCAGCCCCATCATCAAGAACTGCACACCAAGCACAATCAACAACACAGAGAGCATCGTCCAGGGGCTCGTGCCAATTCTGAAATCACGGAACGCTTCCTCGCCGTAAAGGATACCGCGCAGAATCTTGGACCCAACGAGGTAGAGGCCGATACATCCCCCGATCCCGCCGCTTAAGAGACCAAAAGATCCGAAGAGCTGCATGGGACGCTTCGAGTAACTAAGCAAGAAGGAGACGGTGACCAGGTCAAGAAGCACTCGCGGCATACGAGCCAGCGCCCTATACTTCGACTCCCCAGCTCTTCGAGGTCGATCGTTGACTGGCACCTCCGCCACTCGTACACCGATCAAGCTGGCTATCTCCGGAATGAAGCGGTGAAGTTCACCATACAGATTCATTTGCTTGACTAAGTCGCGTCGCATGACCTTGAGTGAACAACCGCGGTCGTGGAGATGAATGTCGCTGGCATTCGCAATCAGCCAGTTGGCGACCATTGAGGGCAATCGTCGCGTTAGGAAGGGCTCCTTGCGATTCCTTCGCCACCCGTTGACCAGGTCGTAGTCTCCCTCCTCCATCACCTCCAGCAATCGAGGCACGTCGGCCGGGTCGTTCTGACCGTCGGCATCCATGGTCACGATCACGTCGCCTCGGGCGTAGTCGAATCCGGCATCGAAGGCTGCGGTCTGGCCGAAGTTACGACGGAACTCCACGATGCGCAAACAGGGCTCATCTTGCTGCAACCGTTTGAGGACTTTAATGCTGTCGTCTGAGCTGCCATCATCGACGGCGACAATCTCATATGAACGCCCCAGCTGCCCGAGCACGGCCGTGACCTCCGGGACCAAGGCCGGCAAAGAGGCAGCTTCGTTATAGACCGGGAGTACTATAGAGATGTCCACAGCAGATTCTGACGATTGCATTCTGATTCTTGGCTCCCGATAGCGTACGCCAGTACTTGAAAGATGATGGGGACACACCGTTTTCCAGGTAGAACATCCCCACAATCAACGACGCCCTAGCGCGATCAGGGAATCGACTCACTGCCTGATATCACGTATGGGTCGCTTCTCATGGGATTATAGCACACTGCTTTGGCGGGTCAACGGGTCTTCGGATCTCAAGGAAGATCGGCGCTGTCAAGCAGTCTTTCCATCCTCCCCCGATCGGCCCGGGCCGTCAGATCGTAGCTTAGAGGAGCCACGGCGACCACCCGATCAACCGCTAGGGCATAGATGTCAGAGTCCGGTTCGGTGCGCTCTGGGTAGGGAAGCGGTTCGTAGTCCATCCGGGCAGGCTCTGACCAAGTATCACGTTGCGGCGCGATCGCAGTGAAGTAGGTGTGCCGAGAAACGCGAGTAAGCCGCCAAGGCGTGGTGGCGGCAGCATCCGAGGGCACGTCCACCTTGAGCACGTCTACGTCAAAGGGCAGCGAAATCCCCATCAGACGCCGGGCAAATAGGCGAGTGAAATGGACAGCAGCGGTGAAATCGACATCCTCGGATGGGCAGGTATGCATCCGCTTAGGCGTCTGGAGGGAGACAGCCAGGGCGGGCAACCCGTTTGCCGCTCCCTCAAGGGCTGCCCCCACCGTGCCAGAGATCGTGATGTCGGCCCCGAGGTTTTCACCGTAGTTGATACCGGATATCAGAAGCGCCGGCCTCCTAGGCGCCAGCTCGAACAGCGCATGCAGCACGCCACCCGCTGGCGAGCCGTCTACCTTGTAGGCCTCAAGCCATTGTCCCCCCACCTCAAGAGCGTAGGGGGCAATCTCTCCCTGGAGATCATGGGGGAGGCTTCTGCCTGCGCCAGACCACTGCCGGCTCGGGGCGACCACAAGAACGTCACCGAGTGACATAGCTGCTCGAGCTGCAGCCCTCAGACCCGGCGACGCGATACCGTCATCGTTCGTGATGAGAATCAGGGGCTTCGTGTGAGCATGTTCTGACACAATGCAATGATAACAAGGTTGAGGGCTTTCGACAACATGTCGGGTAGGCAGCGACGGTCAAGGTCATCCTTTTCAGGAAGAATCACAGTCAGAGCCCATTTCAGCTCACCGCCAGACGCGTGACCGTGCACTAGGCCAGTCCAGCCACCCTGTTCTCCTGTTCAGCCAGACGAATACCTTGTTCTTCATCCACAAAGAGCAGCAGTAAACCGCCAACAACGAAGAAGACGACCAACGAGACGATGCTCAGGCGACTTGAGCCGGTCAGCTGCCCCACCACACCAAAGATCGCGGGACCCAGAATGCCCGAGAACTTTGAGCTAACGTCGTAGAAGCCGAAGAGCTCTGCAGTCTTCGCCTTAGGCGCAAGTCGCCCGTACAGCGATCGACTGAGAGCCTGGGCTCCGCCCTGGACCGTGGCCACCATGAAGGCCAGAATCCAGAAGTGGAGGCTGGTCTGTATGAAGTATCCACCGATGGCGATGAGCGCATAGACGCCGAGGGCCAGCAGGATCGACCGTTTGGTCCCCAGTCGCCGTGCCAGCCACCCGAAGGCAAAGGAGAAAGGCACGCCAACAAACTGAACAGCCAGGATTGCCCCGATTAGATCGGTGGTCTCGAGGCCGATCTCCTTACCAAAGATGACAGCCATCGTGATGATGGTGCCGATGCCGTCGTTGTAGAACCAAAACGCGATGAGGAACTTGAACAGCTCGCGGTAGTGGCGGATCTCTCGAAAGGTCCGCCCTAGACGTTGGAAGCCGGCCCTGACCGGGTTGGGGCTCTCACCCTCCCGTCGCACAAAGGGAGGCTCATCGACCTGGCGGAACAGGGGAATGGAGAAAACCGCCCACCAGACAGCCACGCTCAGAAATGACAGACGAGATGAGATCTCTGCATCGGGTAGGCCGAACCAAGATGGCTTCATGATCCAGGCGAGGTTGATGACGAGAAGTAGCCCGCCACCCAGATAGCCAAGGGCGAACCCCTTCGTGGAGACCTGATCGATATCATCGGAGCGCGCAATGTGCGGCAGCAGTGCGTCGTAGAAGATGATCGATCCGGAGAAACCAATCCGCCCCAGAATATAGAAAATCGAAGCCAAGAGCCAATCGCCCGTGCTTACGAGAACCAGAACCGCCGTGAACAGAATACCCAGCCCGGCGAACCCGCCGAGAAAACGCTTCTTGGCTCCACTGTGATCAGCGATGGCACCAAGTATAGGAGCTGCAAAGGCCACCAGCACCATTGCTATTGTATTGGTGTACCCCCAGTAGCTGCTGGCCTGCACAGGTTCTAGGCTCCCTCCGGCAACCTCGCTATAGAAGGTGGGTAGGACCGCCGCCATGATCGTCGTAGCGAAGCCACTGTTGGCCCAGTCATACATGCACCAGGCATTGATGGTCTTTCTGTAGCTGCTCTGAAGCTTGGATCCCATATTCAGCCCTCCTTGGATGGTTTTGGCCATTGTACCACAACATATCGCCACGCCAAACTCCTGACAACGCCCGCTTGCCTTGGACATCCGGAGTCGACCGGTGTTGTGAAAGCGCAGCGCTTTGACTTATCGCCACATTTTCCATATACTTACGAAGTGAATTCGAACAGAAAGATGTGGAAGACTTTCCAAGGACCTGACACATCCCGAGCGACGCCCGTGGTCTCCATCATTGGGTATTCCGGCAGCGGCAAGACAACGCTGCTGGAGAAGCTCATTCGGGAGCTGAAGCAACGGGGCTATCAACTGGCGGTCATCAAACATCACCACCATCGGGGTCTCCGGCTCGACGAGCCGGGCAAAGACACATGGCGGTTTGCCCGGGCCGGTGCTGACCACGTTGTCCTCGCGGGTCCGGACAGGGTTGCACACCTACAAACCTTCGCAGAGGAGCCCCCCTTGGAGGAGCTCGTGTCCCACATCCGAGACGTAGATATCGTACTGACTGAGGGATACAAACACGCCAACACCCCCAAGATCGAGATCAGTCGGGGAAAACCGGAACCGCTGCTGACCGCGGTATCAGACGATTTGGTCGCCATTGCCTCCGATAGGGTCTTCGACCTTGCCGTGCCGCAGTTCGGTCTCGAAGACGTGCACCAACTGGCGGACTTCATCGAAGCACGCTTCCTCAAGTCTTCCCAGTGATAGAGCTGAGAGAGGTGCTGACATTCCCTTTCTCAGCTTGCTCCAAGATCTGGTTCCGCCCAGCGAGCTAGGTCTCAGTCACTGGCTGAATGGCGTCCCGGTCGCTGGGGAGACCAAACCTCAACTCCATTCGTCCCCACAGTTCCGTTGACGAAGAGGGTGCTACCAAAAAGAAGATGATCGCCTCCCGTGGGTAAGAAAGCGAGCAAAGCTTCAGTAGTCAAACAAAGACGATTGAAAGGAGAGCGACAGAGCCTATGGCTCATCGTCGGGCGGCAACATGTCGGCTACCGCCTTGCTTTGCAGGATGGTCCTAACCGCGCTACAATAGAGGCTTCGCGGGACGCTCCAGGCCACCTGGTGCTGGCAGATGAGGTTGGGCGGTGAGCCGGGAGAATTGCTCGGGGCCAAGCACTGTTCCTTTCCTTCCTTTCTCGACCCGGCAAGAGCCTATGGCTGCAGCACGCCTGATAATCGGGCCGATGGCGGCGACCCCGCTCGATGGTGAATCGGGTTGCTTCAAAGCGCCCTAAGCATGAGCTTCGCTGGGCTCGCGTCGCTTGTGCTATTGACCAACGACAATCAGTTAGCGGTATAACCATGTCCAACTCAAAGACAGCTCCATCGATAGCCGTTGTCGTTCCCACCTACAACGAGCGGGAGAACATCGAGTCGCTGGTCATCCAGGTGTTGGCGTTGCCCATCGACGCCAGCGTCATCATCGTCGACGACGACTCGCCCGACGGGACTGGGGTCATCGCCGATCGGTTGGCGGAAGAACACCCGGGACGCCTGGAGGTCGTCCACCGCAGTGGCAAGCTGGGGCTGGGCACCGCCCATGTCGCTGGCTTCGAGCAGGCTTTGAGCAAAGATGTGGAACTAATTTGTACGATGGATGCCGATTTCTCCCACAATCCTGCTTACATCCCGGAAATCGTGGAGAGGATCTGCCAAGGCTACGACTTGGTCATCGGTTCTCGCTACGTTGAAGGGGGAGGAACGGCCGGCTGCACAACCAGCCGAAAGCTGCTAAGCTGGGTAGCCAACTTCTTCGCGCGAGCGACGTTGGGCTTGAGCGTGCACGATGCCACAGCCGGCTTTAGATGTTACCGCCGCGAGGTACTGGAAGAAGTAGACATTGGCACGATCAAGGCTGATGGCTACTCGTTTCTGATCGAGATGCTCTACCGCGTACAGCGCATGGGCTGGCAGGTCGGCGAGACACCCATTCTATTCGAGAACCGCCGTCAGGGCGTTTCCAAGATATCCCGAGACGAGATCCTGAAGGCTGTCTGGACCGTGGTACGATTGGCCGGAACACGGTTGGTCTCCAGGGATACTAACCCCGAGGACGAAGCGGACAGGCTGGCTTGATGGAACATGTGCGCTGTAATCTATGTGGCGCCGACGACGCTGTCGTGATCTACCCCTCCACTCGGAAACAGGATCGCGATGGGCACGACACCGGCTGGCACGCCTTTCGCTGCACACACAGCGGTTATGGTACCCATCCTCCCATCGTACAGTGTCAGCGATGCGGACTGGTCTACACCGATCCACGCCCAGACGGCGACGACATCCTGAAGACCTACCAAGCCGTCGAGGACCCCCTGTACATAGAGGAGCGGGAGGGCCGTGTGCTCACTTTTGAGCATCATCTGAAGCCGCTTGAGCGGCTCACAGGCCAGCCAGATGGACGCCCTTTGCTTGATGTGGGTGCGTACACGGGGGTCTTCGTAGAGATTGCGGCCCAGCACGGTTGGGACGCTTGGGGTATAGAACCTTCAAGTTGGGCGGTAAAAGAGGCTCGCTCTCGCGGGCTTCACATGGTGCAGGGTACGCTGGACACAGTCGACCTACCGGACAAGCATTTCGACGTGGTGACGATGTGGGACGTCATAGAGCACCTGACGGATCCCCGGAGCGCGTTGCTGGAAGCGCGTCGCTTGCTTACGCCTGATGGTCTGCTGGTAGTACACACCATCGACATCGAGAGCCTCTTCGCCCAACTGATGGGGCCCCGCTGGCCCTGGCTGATGGATATGCACATCTACTACTTCTCCCGGCACACGCTGCGAGCGATGCTGGAGACGTGTGGCTTTCGGGTGCTTGACGATAAGCCCCAGGGACGGTACCTTCGGTTGGGCTATCTCATGAACCGGGTCGGAGCCCTCATGCCCCTTGTGGGGTGGCCAACGGAGTGGGTGGTGACGAAGCTGGGGCTACGAAGCTTGGCCGTGCCGGTCAATCTCGGTGATCTCTTCACAGCCTATGCGACCAAGAGGTAGCTGCTGATGGGCGAGACGTCTCTCGGCTCAATCATCACGGCCTAGACGGCTGCCCACGAACTCCCGGCGACCGCGCAGGAAGGGACTCATCGACATGGCGCGCTTCCCAGCCAGCTGCACCTCTTCTAAGCGCAGTGCACCCTCGCTCGTGGCGACAGCGGCTCCTTCGTCCACCTCGACCACCGTCCCCGGTGCCGCATCGCCTGCCAAGTCGGGCAAAGGCGAGACCCTCAGCACTTTGAGCCGTCGATCACGCCAAAAGGTGAAGGTGCCTGGCCAAGGCGTGAAGGCGCGGACCTTGCGATCAAGCTCTACTGCCTTACGAGACCAGTCCAGTTGTCCATCTTCCTTCTGCAATTGGTCG
>Ga0207796_1000289_pt1 | contig 20777 bp, 18 predicted proteins | sample Pon1CUnioCityCA_6_FD_187274 | JGI IMG/M metagenome (GOLD analysis project Ga0207796, IMG submission 187274) | Marine sediment microbial community from Union City, CA, USA - Pond 1C Sediment 1 (SPAdes) | ecosystem: Environmental > Aquatic > Marine > Intertidal zone > Salt pond sediment ...
GACGAAAAAGCGTAAGAGCCGAATCCTGGACGAAATGCATGAGACGGCACTCGGGCTGCATGGCGCAGGCCTGATCAGCAAGCGTCGCATGGGCGAGTTCGAGGCGCTATGCCATCTCGACGTGCACGAAATGCCCCCGCGAAAGATCAAGAGCTTGCGAGAGGACGCCCGCGTCAGCCAGGCGGTGTTCGCCGCCGTGCTGAACACGAGTGTGTCGACGGTGCAGAAATGGGAGGCGGGCGACAAGAAGCCGAGCGGTCCTTCACTGAAGTTGTTGAACCTGATCGAACGGAAGGGGTTGGAGGCGGTGATATAGCACCTGCCGCCAAACAGGGACCGACCCGTCCCCACACCAAGGGATTCCAATCCCCCGGTGTCCCGGCATTAAACCCTAAGCCGTGGAAAAGGTTGGTGGGCCCGCCAGGCGGTACCGGTGCCGCCGAACAAGACGGCCGATGATCGACATTGGGCGGCAATTCCCACACTATTCGGCGGTCGGGGGAGTCGGGGCCAACTATGTCGCTCTTTGCTGAACTCAAGCGCCGGAACGTCATCCGGGTTGCGGTCACCTACCTGGTGGCTGCCTGGGTTCTTGTGCAGGTCATGGAGCTGGCCACCGATGCATTCGCCGCCCCGGCGTGGGTGCTCAAGATATTTATCGTGCTGCTGGCAGTCGGCTTCGTGCCTGCGGTCATCTTCAGCTGGGTCTACGAGCTGACGCCGGACGGGCTCAAGCGCGAGTCCGAGGTTGCGCCCGAGGAATCGGTCACGGCGCACACCGCCAAGCGGCTCAATATCGCCGTCATCGTGCTGCTGGGTGCCGTGGTCGTGCTCTACGCCGTCGACCGGACCCGCCTGCAGCAACCTGGTCCGGCAACAGCGGCACAGCTCGCCCCGCTCAGCGACGCCACCGCCATCGACTCCATCGCCGTCCTGCCCTTCGAGGACTTCAGCCCGCAGGGCGACCAGGCTCACCTTGCCCGGGGCATCGCTGACACCATACTGCATATGCTGGCGCAGGCTGACGGCCTCCGGGTTGCGGCCCGTACCTCCTCCTTCATGTATCAGGGCACCAGCACCCCCATCGACCGGATAGCGTCCGAGCTTGGCGTCGGTGCCGTATTGGAAGGCTCGGTTCAGCGGTTCGGCAATCGTCTTCGCATCATTGCCCAGCTGATTCGCGCCTCGGACCAGACACATCTGTGGTCGCAGACCTTTGATCGAAATGCAGACGATGTGTTCGCCATCCAGGATGAAATTGCCCAGGCCGTGGTCGCTGCCCTTCGTCCGGGTAGCGAGGCTGGAGTCGAAGCCCCTGTCTCCACGCGCACCAATGTCGCAGCTTACGAACACTACCTGCGTGGCAAAGAAGCCCTGCAGCAGCGCACGGCGACCAGCGTCGAGTTTGCACTGGAGCAGCTGCAAACTGCGGTTGAACTCGACCCGGGGTTTGTACCGGCCTGGATACAGCTTGGCTTTACCTATATGGCGCTCAACGCCGTGACCCCAAGAACGTGGTCGGAGATCGAAGGCCCCGCTGAGGAAAGCTTCCGCAAGGCGGTAGAGCTTGCCCCCAACGACCCTGAAGCGCTCTCGGGTCTGGGCAGTTTTATCGCGAACTCGGGATATGACCCATTCGACGGCCGCCCGTACCTCGAACAGGTGCTGTCCCTGAGTCCGAATAACGCTACCGCCCTTTTAGCCATTGCAAATCTGGATCTTTTCGAGGGCCAAGTTGAAGCGGCTAGCCAGATGTTATTGCGCGCGTATGAGCTAGACCCCAACAACCCTCGGACAGCAATCCAGTATGGGGGGTTGCTCGCGCAGCTCGGTCGTTACGACCGGGCCCGCGCGGTTGCGGAGCGATTGCTCATCCAACGCCCGGACTCACCGGCAGGACATGCGCTGCTTCGGCACATGGAAACCAGTCGCGGTCGCTACGACCTGGCGATAAAACATGCCCTCGATGAGCTGCGAGTCAATCCCGACTCTTACGCCAGCTACCATCAGCTTGCTGATCTTTACGCGACCCTGGACGATCAGGACAGGGCGATGGCCTGGTATCAAAAAACCCCTGAGCCGGTCCAGACCCAGGACTATATTCCGGACATCCTGTTCATGACGAGGGACGGCTTGCCGCGCCTTCTGGCAAGCGCGGAGCGGGATCTGGTTCTTTACCCGGGTTGGGACGGTGGACAGCGTCGTTACATAGAAACGCTATTCCTGAACGGGCTCGTCGAGCAGGCTGTCGAGGCCGCCGAAAGATACGAGGAAGTTTTCCTCACCGCAGCATTGCGATTGGATGCAGCCATGGCCGGCACCATGGCCCGGCGAGCGGGCAAGCAGGAGCTTGGTGAGCGCCTGATCAAGCTGACTCGCGAAAGAATCCCTGCGCTGCGCGACGCCGGGGTAACTATAGAGGTTCATGCAGGTGAAGCGATTCTGGCTATTGCAGAAGGCGATGCAGACGCCGCCTTCCGCTCCCTCGATGAATACCTCGCAGCCGGCGGACTTCATCAGAGATTTTTCCGCCTTCATCCGGTATTCAATCCACTCCGCGACGACCCGCGGTTCAAAGCATTCATGGCGAACATGAAGTCCACCGCTGATGAACAGCTTGCGCGGCTAAGGGAAGTCGATCCCTGAACGGTATCGCCAAGTTAACTCGGGCAAATTGGTAGAGTCGGTGGATGAATACTTACAAACGTCACCGATTCCCTCCAGATATCATCTCCTAAGCCGTCTGGCTCTACTATCGCTTCAACCTCAGCCATCGCGATAATGAAGATCTTCTCGCCAAGCGAGGTGTTACCGTCAGCCGCGAAGCAATCCGTCTGTGGTGTATCAAGTTCGGCGCGCTCTATGCCAGAAGATTGAAACGCAGACATCGTGGATACGGTGATACCTTCTACATCGATGAAGTATTCGTAAAGATAAACGGCAAGCAACGCTATCTTTGGCGAGCCGTTGATCAGGACGGAGAAGTCGTGGATGTTCATCTTCAAGCCAAGCGGGATGGGGCAGCGGCTAAGCGGTTTTTCAAGCGCTTGCTACGAAGCCATGGCAGTGAGCCCAGGAAGATCGTTTCGGACAAGTTGCGAAGTTATCCAGTCGCTTGCAGGGAGCTGATGCCCGATACGATCCACAGTACTAAACAGTATGAGAATAATCGGGCGGAACAATCGCAAGAGGCGACCAGGGTGCGGGAGCGGGGAATGCGGAAGTTCAAGTCAGTGGAACAGGCGCAACGATTCTTGGGTGTTCATGCTGCTGTCAGCAATTTATTCAATCTGGGCAGGCACACGGTCCGTGCTCAACACTACCGGGACCTTAGGATCAGTGCGTTTAGTGACTGGAGTAGGGCGGTTGCTTGAAATCAGGTCGCAGATTTCTGCGGTCGGGAGACATTAACTTGCCAATACCTGCTTTTCTTCAGGGCACTCGAGCGGATAGTGCATCCCTTGGGATGATCTTCCCGCTCAGGATCACGCTTCTGATGCTGTCGTAGGCCCTGACGTCTTCCAGCGGGTTGGCCCCGAGTATGAGAAGGTCCGCTCGTTTGCCTGCTTCGATGGTTCCGATTTCCCGCTCCAGTCCGAATGCCCTGGCGTTGCCAATCGTGAGTGACTCGAACAACGTATTCAGCGACACGCCGGCCCGTCTCCAGGCCTGCATCTCCCAGTAGCCGGCGAGTCCCGGCGGCGACCCCCAACCGAAACCGCCCACTGCCGTGTCGGAACCAAACAACAGCGTGGCGCCATCTGCATCCATGCGACCAAGCATTTTCTCGTAGCGGGCAACATGGCCAGACAATAATGCGTGGAAATCCTGCATCGTCAGGTCTTCGCCCAACTGTGAAGCAAACTGGGAAACAAAAGCCTCACGCTGGACTTGCCCGTCCGTTCGCAGGTACGCCAGGTAGGTTGGCGGTACGACATGCACCCAGTCCGGATCCCTCAGCACTGCTGGGTCGAACAGTGATGCAGTATTGCGAATCGTGCTGACCGTGGGCTGCAAACCGACATCGGCTTTGGCGACCTGTCGGGCGATATTTGCGTAGTCCGGTCTGGGTTCAGGAGCGTCAAAGGCCTGCCCCGGCCATTCCCACATTCCGTGGGCCAGGATGTCCACGCCGGCCTCCAGCGCAAAGCGATGGCCGTTGGGTGTCGTTGCGTGCAGCACCACCGGCATATTGCGGGCGTGAGCGGCCGCCGCCACATCCTGCACGATCTCGACGGATGGGAGGCGGAAGGCGGGCGCTCCACCCGGCCACCACAGCGCTTCTTCATAGTAAAGCTTCACGCAGTGGCCGCCATGCTCTCGCACATGGTCGACCACGGCTTCGGCGGTATGCTCTTTTGGGTCCGCGCCCGGTGGAACCCGCCCCCCGACAGGGTGATCGATCAGGTAGCCAGGGTACGCCTGTTCAATGGGCTCGCCCTCAAGCTCCAGCGCCATGAACCCGTCTGACAATATGACGCCCTGGCCGCAATGGACGAGGTGCGGATGCAACGGGGAGGCCTCGAATCGGGCATTGGTCGCAGAATCTGCATTCAGCTCAATGACCGTGGTAAATCCGAAGTACAGGAAACTGCGCGGTTGCTGCGCCATGAACGCCTGGTATAGCGATTCATATTCGTCCGTGTAGCGACGCTTCAGACCGGTGGCGTGATAGAGGTGAACATGGCTGTCAATCAGGCCCGGCACCAGGTAGCCGCCTTGTGCATCGATTACCCTGGCATCTGTGGTATCGATCGGGCCGGTCCCGATCTCGCTTATTCTGTCCTGATCGATACGTACCCAGGCATTGGAAAGCGGGGCTGAACGCTCCGGCGAGAGCACGTTCGCGTGAATAATGATGGTCGAGGGCTCTGCACCGACCAAGGCCGAGGAGGCCAGCAGCAAACAAGCGCCGTAGAGTCTGCAATTCATCGTGCTATCGTCCCGATTGATCCTTGAACAGCTGGCATTTACGGCCCTATTCATGGCAAACGCGACTGGAAACGCGATTTCGGACCTCCCATGGAGGCCCTGATCGAAGCCGAAAGAACCTGATGAACGCATTCCTGTATGTCTCAGCCGGCCTGGCCATGGTGCTGGCGGTCTACCTGGCAACCGGCACCGGCCTGCCGAGGACCTCGCGGCGTTTGTTATCCGCCGGCATGCTGACCCTTGCGTTGTTGAACCTGCTGACCCTGTTGGCGTTCGGCGACCCGCAAAACCCGGCCTTGGCGGCCCGGCCGGCCTTGGCCGTGGCATTGCCCGCATTGCTGTATCTGCACCTGGCAACCGCGATGCGTGCGAGGCAGGCACTGCAACCGCTTGATGTCATCCACATAGTCGGCCCGCTGGCTGTGACAGCCGTCCGCCTGATGCCGTTACCCGGCCCATGGCTGGACCTGGCGATCTTGCTGCCGAGCCTTTGCTACCTGGGACTGATTGCCTGGGGCGCTCGACCTGGCGACAAAGGTTTCACCAGCCTGCGCCCGCCGCTGGGATCGCTGCTGGATCGCTGGCGGCGCCTGGTGGTGTTGTTCCTGGTCTTCGTCCTGTCTTTCGACATCCTGCTCATGTTCGACATGGGTAGTGAGGTCGAGACCTTGCCGCAAGCATGGATGTTCGGCGTAGCCGGCCTGCTACTCACCCTGGGGTTCGCCTATTTACTGGTGGCCAGTTTGCATCGAACAGGTCCATTGATGTGGGCCAGCAGTCATCAGCGCCACCAGAACCCAGCACACGAGACCCTGATAGCTCGCCTTGAGAAGCAGCTAGTGGCGAGTAACGCCTTCCTCGATCCGAACCTGACGCTGCAGAGGTTCGCCCGAAAGGTCGGTGTACCCCCGCGGGAAGTATCTGCCGCAATCAACGACTGCCGGAACCACAACTACAACCAGTGGCTGAATACCTTCAGGATCAAGGAGGCCCAACGGCGGTTGCGTGAGAACCCCGGGCAGAGCATCACCGAGGTGATGTATGCATCGGGATTCCAGAATAAATCGACATTCAACGCGGCGTTCTCTGCTGTCTGTGGTGAAAGCCCCAGCGCCTGGAGAAGGCGCCTCGACGACAGAGCCTGAGGGACGGGCAAGAATACGAGTTGCCAACCGTGCCGTCGACATGAAGGGATCCAAATCCCTTCGCCTCCCGGCATAAAAACCCTAACCCTCTGAAAAGCTTGGTGAGAACTGCGACCCCCCTTAGGAATCTTCGGGGCGAAGCGCTTGGTGTGTGGCAGTTCGGTGGAAGGCTTTCAGTCTTTCGCCCATGGTTTTGTTTTCGCGCAGATAACCGCCGAGGTCCAGGTCTCGGAAATCGGGTCGGGTCTTGGCGAGAGTTTGCAAGGCGTCCCACATGGCGGTCTTGACTTCGGTGGCCGCGAGAAGGGCTTCGAGTTCCACCACGCGGGAGAGGTCGGAGTAGCTGAGCAGGCTGTCGTTGAGCTTTAGTCGGCCGGCCTTTTCCGCGCCCCAGGCGGCGAAGTTCTTGAGTGACGAATCGCGGCCTTTGATCCGGCGGAGCATTTCCTTGAGAGTATTCCGCTCCGCTTCCACAATCGGAATCATCTCGGCCAGGAACTCGCCCAGTTCGCCCTCGGGGTTGCTGTTCCTGGTCCGTTTGGCCAGTTCGAGCACGGATAGCGTGAGGGCGGCGTGGTCGACGAGGTACGTTTTGAGGTGGTTGGACATCAGTAGGCCTTGGCACTGCCTGAGCAATAAGGCTTTGTGGGTATCGTTGACGAGGATGCAGATAAGAAGAATATATACGATACCTTGAAGTACGGCGGGCCAGGAAAATGCGGTCGCATATCGGCGGTTGCCTTGTATGCCTGGTCGGGCCGCGGGGATCGCTACCGTATATCCTGCGGACATGCTTGCCGAGGTATTTGGAGTTTCACAGATCGTCTGGTTTATCTGGCCCGGTACGATGATCCTGCATTCGGACGACACTGCAGACTGACCATTTAGGCGCGATCCAGAAGTTCGCCCTCACAGCCGCTCAGCTTCCTGCCGGTCCGTGGCGCCGTTCCGTCATGACGTCTGCTCCATGCGATTCACTGCTTAGTTGCGCCTGGCGGCTTCCGCTTCGATAGCAGCGGGAGTCGTGCGGTCCACAAGCTCGCGAAATCCTCATTGTCTTCTACGCTTTATAGATACGGTCCGCTAACTGAGCGCCAACGATTCGTTGTGCCCTGCGGCGTTGAAAGGAATAGACATTGTGAATAACAAGGCCAGTTACTGGCGCTTTGCTGCGATGATCGGCACCTCGATGGTGGTGATGTTCGGCCTGATGTACCTGAACAGCTACGAGGTTAGTCATGCGCGTTGGAGCGAAACCCGCTTCTACATGACGCTGATCATGGGCGCAGGCATGGCGGTCGTCATGCTGAGCTACATGCGTGGCATGTACGACCAGCGGAAAATGAACCTGGCCATTTTCCTGGGGAGCTTCATCGTGTTTGCGGCGGCCTTATGGCTGGTGCGCTCACAGGCCACCGTTCAGGACAGCTCCTATATGAGCGCAATGATTCCACATCACTCCATCGCCATCCTGACCAGCGAACGCGCGGAGATCCAGGACGTCCGCGTTCGAGAACTGGCTGACGAGATCATTCGTGCGCAACGGCGCGAGATCAAGGAAATGGCTTGGCTGATTGAGGACATCAAGCAGAACGGTCCGGCGACGTCCGAGTCCGAGGCTGCAGCCCGGCCTGTGCCAGATTTCGTCGGCAGTTTGTAGATGCTTGGCCAGTACAAGGGAGGGTCATTACTGAAAACAGGAGGAAATCATGAAGAAGATCACCGTAATTTTAGCCACGGCAATACTGCTCACACTCATGCCAATGGCCCAGGCCGACCAACACAAGGCGCCGGAAGAGATGTCCATGGCCGAGCAGATGCAGAAAATGGATGCTCACATGCAGAAAATGCAGGCGCAGATGCAAGAGATTCAGGCCACAAAGGACCCGGCCAAGCGTCGCGAGCTGATGCGGGAGCATCGGCAGAGCATGCAGGACGGCATGACGATGATGAGCAGTATGGATCAGATGGGTGGCATGGGCCAGATGGGCCAGATGGGCCAGATGGGCAAGGCCCAGGGCCAGGGCAAGGGAATGATGTCCGGTGGATCCGGTGCCATGGGGTCGATGCGTGACATGACCTGCAAGGATGACGATTTCCAGTGCCAGCGCATGCAGGCGATGGAAGAGCGCCAGAACGCCATGCAGGATCGCATGCGGATGATGCACCAGATGATGCAGCAAATGGTGGAGCATCAGGCCGTGCAGTCCGAAGACCAGAAGTGAGCGCGATGTTCGATGCGCATGGAGGTGGGCACATCTTCGGCATGTGGTTTTGGTGGGTGCTGGCGATCGGACTGATTGCCGTCGTCGCCTGGACCGTTGTGCGAGGGGTATCGCGCCCCGGCAGCGGCGCCACGGAGTCGCCCGAGGATCTCCTCAAGCGCCGCTACGCTCGTGGTGAAATCGACGAGGAGGAGTACGAAAAGCGCCTGCAGAACCTGAGGCGATAAACGGAGGTCGTGACAGGAGAATGTTCTCATCTGCCGTCGGCCTCTTCGCCGGGCCCGTCGCGCCGGCCCCACCTATGCCCCACACCAAGGGATTCCAATCCCCCGGTGTCCTGGCATAAAACCCTAAGCCGTTGAAAAGCTTGGTGGGCCCGCCAGGACTCGAACCTGGAACCAAGGGATTATGAGAATCAGGTACAAGCGCCTGATTTAGTTTGATAATTCGAAGAAAGGTAAGGGGTTTTCGGCATCAGGCATCAGCCGGAGTTCCCCGTCCGAACCGGCTTCCGAACTACCGTCCGAACCTCCGGCCAGAAACCAGGGGACGCACGATCCCTTCGTCCATCCCGCTCAAGGGCTTAGGGGTGGCGTTTGGCTCACCCGCCCGAACCCGGGCTGGGGCCGGTCCGAACTTGTCCGAGCATCGTCCGGACCTCTTGCGAACCCACCGCGCGAGACTCCCGCCACATAAAACCGATTGACGATCGGTTTTGTCATCGACATACTGCGCTGGCGCTGATCTCCTGGTCATCTGTCGTTTCTCCAGACGAAGAGCCCGTCTTTATGCACGCATTCCCTCCGCTCGGTGACCTGGAGGTCGCCGTCCTCGAATACGTCTGGTCTCAACCGGAAGCATCCGCGAAGGATGCGCATGCGGCGATCGGCGCAGAACGGGGTATCTCGCTGAATACGGTTCAGTCGACGCTCGAGAGGCTGCATCGCAAGGATTTGTTGGACCGGGTCAAAGTGAGCCACTCCTATCGATACTCGGCCAGGCTGCGCCGCGAGGAGTTCGTGGCAGCGCTGGTACGCGATGTGGTCGACCGCTTCGGTGGGGATTCGTCGGCTGCACTTGCCGCATTCATGGATGCTGCCGACATCCCGGATGAAGAAGTGCTGCGGGCCTTCGAGGGGAAGTTGCAGCGCGGTGCGAACAGCAGGGGCAGTTCGTGACCGCCTCGCTGCCGCTGGTCTGGATCCTGCTGGTGCTGGTCGCTGCCGGTTGGCTTGCGGCGTTCCTCGCAGTGCGGCTTTCGCTCTCGCTTTGTGATGACGGTCGCTACGAGCCTGCCGCCAGGGTGCGACGGGTATTCCTCGTTGCATTGCTGCCATGGATTGTGCCACTGGCGTTCCTGGGTGCAGCCCTGATGCCCGCCGCAGGCAAGGCATTCGGGCTGATCGCAGATCATTGCCTGTCCCATGGCGCCAGCCACCCGCACCTGTGCCTCGAGCACCTGCCGGTCATTGCGCTCACCCACTGGCACTGGCTCGTGATGGGCCTGCTGATGGCTTGGCTCGCGTACCGCGTAAGCCGGCATGTCGCCAGTGAGCGGCGCATGGGATTCCGGCTGCAGACCATGGCTGCGCTTGCGCGCGGAGGTGGCCGCATGAGGATCCTGGATATGGACGAGTGTGCGGCATTCGCTATTCACCCGGGCCAGCCCCTCATCCTGATGTCGAGGGGGTTGATCGAGAGGCTGAGCCTTCGCGAGCGTCGGGTCGTACTGGCCCACGAAGTCGCGCACCTTCGGCACCGTGACCCGGCCGGGAGCCGGCTGCTCGACCGGCTCCTCTTGCTGCATGAGCGCACCGCGGCGGTTCGACTTCGCCGCGCATGGCAGCAGGCCATCGAGGAACGCAGCGACGAGGCCGTGGCGAAGAGGTTCGGCGCGGAAGAAGTGGCCGCCACCATTGTAAAAGTCGCGCGTGTCGTCTCCGGAAGGGATACCCCTGTTCTGTCCGCCGCGGGCGCCGATACGGTGCGCCGCATCGAGCGCCTGCTCGCCGAGCGCAGGCCACCGGCTGGCAGTGATCGCTACGAGATCGCCTACGGGGCGGCTCTGCTGATGGTGGTCGTTGTGGTTGCGGCCTCTCATCACTGGCTCGAGACCTTGCTGGGCACTTTGGCATGATGCGGCTGATCGTCTTTTGCATCGTGCTGCTCACCGCGAGCCAGGCGGCTGCCGAGCTCACCGAGGCCGAGGCGGTGCGGCGGGGATTGGCGCAGGCCGATGTGCGCGCAGCGCTCGAGGCCCGGCAGCAGGCAGCCGCGGGAGACGCTCTTGCCGCCGGGCGCTGGGCGAACCCGGAGATCGAGTACAGTCGCGAGAGCGTGGACCTGCCGGCTGGCGAGAGCCGCGAGACGTCCCTGTGGATCCGGCAGCGGTTGAATATTGCGGGCGTGCGCGGCCTGGAGCGTGATGCGGCCGTCGAACTGGAAGGGGCGGCGGCGGCGCATGCAGAGATCGCGCGGCGGGAGATTGCAGCGGACATCCGCCGTCTCTTCTATGACGCCATGGCCGCCGAGGCACAGGCGCACATGGCCCGTCGCTGGCAGGGGCGGCTAGGGCAGCTGGCGAGCTCGGTGGCCGAACGAGTGGCGGCGGGCGATGCGTCTCGGTACGACTTGCTGCGAATCGAACGGGAGCTCGCGCTGTGGCGCGGTGAGGTGCTGGACTGGGAGGCGAGGGCGGTGTCGACTCGGGACCGCCTGTTCAGCAGGGTCGGCGGCCCTCCAGCGCTGCTCGCAGGCGAGCTGCTGCCGGCAGCGATCGACGCTTCTTCGGCAGACACGATCGTAGCCGACCATCCCTTGCTGGCCGCCCTGGATGCAGAGGCTCGGAGCGCGGCGCTCAGCTCGCGCGCGGCCGGCCGACGCACCTGGCCCGAAGTCACGGTCGGCGTGGGTCGCCGCGACGTGGACGAGCCGGGTATTGCCGGTGACGGCAACATGGTAATGCTGGGCGTCGAGGTGCCGCTCTTCGACCGGGGTGACGGCGAGGAATTCGCTGCGCAGAGCCGGGCACGACGCCTCGAGGCGGAACGGCGGCTGGCTGCGAACCGACTGGACGCCGAGGCGCGCGCCGCGCTTCGGTCCATGGAGGCCGGGCGCGAAGCAGCGCTGTTGCTCCAGTCCGGCGACGACGGCGACGATTCTCTGGCAGCGATCGCCGAGGACGCCTACCAGGCGGGCGAGATTGGCGTCATGGAGCTGATTGACGCCCACCGGGCGGACCTGGCAGCGCAGCGCGAAGCCATTCAGCGTGCCCGCGCAGCCCGTGATTCACTCATTGAACTGCAATTCCTGCGAGGAGAGTTATGAACCCGTTCTTCAAGTCGAGCCTCCTGCTGGCCCTGTTCGGCCTGCTCGTCGCCTGCGGCCAGGCGGATGACCACGGCCATGCCCACGACGGTGACGCGGACCATGCCCACGAGGCGACTGCCGATGATCACGGCCATGCGCACGATGGCGAAGACCACGGTCATGCCCACGACGACCACGCCCATGAGGCGCCCCAGACCGAAGCCTTCTATGGCGACCAGGCGGACGAGCCGGCCGAGGCGCTGGAAGCGGCACAGGACGAGGAAGACGAAGAGCACGAGCACACCCACGACGGGAAGCCGCATGCCCACAAGCATTAACCTCAGGCGGCTGCCGCTAGCCGCGCTGCTGGTGCTGGCGGCGTGCGGCGGCTCGCCCGCCGATGATCACGGCCATGCCCACGGCCCGGCGGAGACGGACGCGCATGAACATGGTGAGGACGAGGGAATACTCATCTACACCGACTACACGGACACCACCGAGCTGTTCGTGGAGTTCCCTGCGCTGGTGGCGGGAAAGAGCTCGACCTTTGCCGCGCACGTGACCCGGCTCGACGACTTCCAGCCCCTTGTTACCGGTCACCTCGACGTCATGCTGGAGTCCGGCGGCAAGGCGGTCGCCCGTTTCCGCGTGCGCGAGCCCGCGCGACCGGGCATTTTCATGCCCTCGGTGACGCCGCGCGATGCCGGCACCTACGAACTGGTCCTCGAGGTCGGCGATGGCGAACTTGCGGCCACGCACCGGCTGGGCGAGGTCACCGTGTTTCCGGACGCGGCCGCGGTGGTGGTGAACCAGCCCGAGCTCGAGGGCGATATCGGGTACCTGAAAGAGCAGCAATGGACCAACGCCTTCGCCACCGTCGTGGCGGCGGAGCATCCGATACGCCGTTCGGTACCCGGTTTTGCGACCGTGCTGGCGCCTGCCGACGCCGGAGCCCAGGTCAGCGCCCCGGCGGACGGCTATTTTGCCGGCGCCGGACTGGTGCGGGCTGGGCGCTACGTGGAGGCCGGTAGCGTGCTGGGCTACCTGGTGCCTCGGCTCGGTGAGGGCAGCGATTTTGGCAGCCTGCTGGTTGCGCTCGAGCGCGCCCAGGCGGATTCCGCGGTGGCAGAGAGAGACGTGACCCGACTGGAGTCGCTTTTCGCCAGCGGGGCCATCCCCGAGCGCCGGCTCATCGAGGCGCGGCACGAGCGCGACGTGACCCGGGCGGAACTGGCGGCCGCGCGGAACCGGGTGGAGCAGTACCAGCGGGGCAACCAGCAGGCGGGGATTGCGCTGCGCGCGCCCGTTGCCGGCGAGGTGCTGGAGGTCAATGCCCGTCCCGGCGCTTTCGTCCGTGCCGGCGACCGCGTGTTCCGCATTGCGGCGCCCGAGCGGCGCTGGCTGGAGATTCGTGTGCCCGAGCGGTACGCGGCAGAGATCCAGGGTTCCAGCGGCGCCTGGTTCGAGCGCGAGATCGGCACCACCGTCGTGCTGGATGAAGCGCAAGGGGCTCACGTGGTGCAGGTCGCAACAGCGATCGACCCCGCAACCCGCACCGCGGGCGTCACTGTGGAGTACCCGACAGCACAGGGGCCCGCCCCTGTGGGGGCACGCTTCGCCGCACATGTTTTTGTCGACGCACCCGTGCCCCGGCTGGCCATCCCGCGCAGTGCGGTGATCGACGACGGCGGGCTGGATGTGGTCTACGTGCAGACCGGCGGCGAGGCCTTCGTGCGCCGGCCGGTACGGCTCGGCATTCACGACGGCGGCCTGGTCGAGGTCGTGAGCGGCGTGGCGCCGGGCGAGCGCGTGGTATCCGAGGGTGCCTATTTCGTGAAGCTCGCGGCCTCCGGCGGCGAGGAAATCGGGCACGGACACGCCCACTGACGAGCCCGACGCCATGATCGATCGCATCATTCGCTGGTCGCTGGGCAACCGCCTGCTGGTGCTTGCCGCCGCCCTGTTACTGCTGTTCTGGGGCGGCTGGAGTTCCCTGCAGGCGCCGGTCGACGTCTTCCCCGACCTCACGGCCCCCTCGGTGACCGTGGTGGCCGAGGCGCATGGCATGCCTCCTGAGGACGTCGAGCGGCTCGTGACTTTCCCGATCGAGACGGCGATGAACGGCGCCGGCGGTGTTCGCCGCGTGCGCTCCAGCACGGGGGTCGGGATCAGCGTGGTGACCATCGAGTTCGAGTGGGGCACGGACATCTATCGCGCGCGGCAGCTCGTTTCGGAACGACTGCAGACCGCCGCGGCCACCCTGCCGGAGGACCTCCCGCCGCCCGTCATGGCGCCGGTGACCTCGATCATGGGGGAAATCCTGTTCCTTGCGCTGGTCTCGGACCGCCACGACGAGATGAGCCTGAAGACGATCGCGGACTGGAACGTGCGGCGGCGGCTCCTCGCAGTGGCGGGCGTCGCCGAGGTGATCCCCATCGGCGGCGAGACCCGGCAGTACCAGGTGATCGCAGTGCCGGAGCGCCTGGCGGCCTATGGCATCACGCTTGGCGAGCTCAGGGACGCGGTGGCTAACGCCAGCCGTAATGCAGCCGCCGGCTTCGTCACCGAGAACCGGCAGGAGTTCCTGATCCAGGGTCTCGGTCGCGCGCGCACCATCGCGGATATCGAGCAGGCGCTGGTGACGGTGCGCGACGGCGTTCCCGTCCTGGTGCGCGACGTCGCCGAGGTCCGCACCGGCCCCGCGCCCCGCCGCGGCACCGGCGCCTACAAGGGCCTTGATGCCGTCGTGCTCGGCGTGCAGAAACAGCCCGGCGTCAACACGCTGGAGCTGACGGAACGCCTGGACGGGGTCATCGCGGAACTTGGCGCCACGCTGCCCGAGGGCATGCGCATCGAGACCGATGCCTTCCGCCAGGCCGACTTCATCACGGTGGCGATCGACAACCTGGGTGCGGCGCTGCGTGACGGCGCGATCCTGGTCGTGGCGATCATGTTCCTGTTCCTGTTCAGCGCACGGGCCACGGGTATCGCTCTGCTGGCCATCCCGCTGTCGCTGCTGGTCGCCGTGCTGACGATCCAGTGGCTGGGCGGCACGCTGAACACCATGACGCTCGGTGGCATGGCTATCGCACTCGGCGCGCTGGTGGATGACGCCATCATCGTCGTGGAGAACATCGTGCGGCGGCTGCGGGAGAACACCGCCCTGGAGGCCGCGCAGCGCAAGCCCGTGCTCGGGGTCGTGTTCGAGGCGACCCGGGAGATCGAGGGGTCGATCGTCTTCGCCACCCTGATCATCATCCTGGTGTTCCTGCCGATCTTCTTCCTCAGCGGTGTCGAGGGTCGGCTACTGCAGCCGCTTGGGCTGGCGTACGTTGTTTCGCTCGCCGCCTCCCTGCTGGTCGCGCTGACCGTGACGCCGGTGCTCTGTTACCTCGCGTTACCGGGCGGGAAGGCGGCCAGCACAGACCACGACACGCGGTTCATCGCAGGGCTGAAGTCGGCCTACCGCCCGCTGTTGGAATGGTCGCTTGCGCATTGGCGCACCGTCGCGGTGTCCTCGCTGGCATTGCTGGCCGTGGCCTGTGTAGCGCTGGTGCTTGCCGGGCGCGGCTTCCTGCCCGAGTTCAACGAGGGGAGCCTGACAGTCAGCGCGGTGACCCTGCCGGGGACGTCGCTGGAGACCTCGGCCGAGATCGGCGCGCGGGTCGAGCAGATCCTGCTCGAGCAGCCGGAGGTGGTGGCCACGGCGCGCCGGACCGGACGGGCCGAGCTCGATCCCCATGCGCAGCACGTGTTCGCCTCGGAGATCGACGTCACCCTCGCAATGGGGGAGCGCGACAAGGCCGAGTTGCTGGTCGAGCTGAGGAAGCGCTTTGCCGCCATCCCGGGCACCAACGTGATCCTTGGGCAGCCGATCTCCCATCGCATCGACCACATGCTGTCCGGCACCCGCGCCAACATCGCCATCAAGATCTTCGGCGACGACCTGTTCGAGCTGCGGCGGCTCGGCGCCCAGGTCGAGTCACTGGTGCGTGAGGTGCCGGGCGCCGTGGACGTGGCCACTGACCAGCAGGCAGAAATCCCGTTCATATCCGTGCGCTTCGACCGGCCGGCGCTCGCCAGCTACGGCCTCACCATGGCCGAGGCGGCGGAATCACTCGAGACCGCGTTCACCGGCACCCGGGTCGGCCGCATCCTGGAGGGCGAGGCCAGCTTCGACCTGGTCGTCCGTTTTCCGACCGACGCCCGGAGCAACCTCGAGACCATTCGCGAGACCCTGCTCACGTTGCCGTCCGGCGCCTTCGTGCCGTTCTCGGCCCTGGCGGAGATCCGACGCGAGCGGGGGCCGAACAGCATTACGCGCGAAGACGTGCAGCGGAAGCTCGTAGTCATGGCTAACGTCGCAGGTCGGGATCTCGTGAGCGTGGTCGAAGACATCCGCGCCGTGTTGAGCGCCAGCATGGAGCTCCCGGCCGGCTATTACATCGAGTTCGGCGGCCAGTTCGAGAGCGCCGAGGCGGCGGGCACACGCCTGCTGATCCTCGGCGCGGTGGTGATCGTCGGCATCTTCCTGCTGCTGGTGGCGGCGTTCGGGACCGCGCGCGACGCCATCCTGGTCATGCTCAACTTGCCGCTGGCGCTCATCGGCGGAGTGGCCGGCGTCTGGTACACGGGCGGTATCGTGACCATCGCCGCGGTGATCGGTTTCATCACCCTGTTCGGGATTGCCACCCGCAACGGTGTGATTCTCGTCGATCACATCGACCGGCTGATCCGGCTCGAAGGCCTGGACCCGGAGGCTGCCGTGCGCCGCGGTTCGATGGAACGCCTGGTGCCCATCCTTATGACGGCGCTGGCGACGGCCCTGGCGCTGGTGCCGCTGGCCCTGGCGTCAGGAGAACCCGGTAGTGAGATCCAGGCGCCGATGGCGGTGGTGATCCTGTGGGGCCTGCTGAGCTCGACGGCTTTGAACATGTTGGTCGTGCCGGCCATGTTCCTGCACCTGGGATCGCCCCGGCGAAACTGAGGCCAGATTCTTGTGGCAGCGCCAACAGGCTTGCCGGCGCCGCGACGAGGTACCCATATCCCGCCTAGCGCTGACGACTCCGAGCCGCAACCCAGATGAAGGCTGCCGCGATCAATCCCAGGTCCTGAGGTACCTTGAGCAAGAACGCCGCCGTCCCGCCGATTACCGACCAGGTGAGCGGCACTGCCGCCAGCATCAGCGGCCGCGGATGGGCAGCGAGCAGGAGTAGCCCCAGGGTGAAGATCGTAGTCGGACACGGCGCGACACCGAACAGTGGGGTCTCGGGATAGGGATGCGTTTTCAGCAGCCCGAGGATTGGATAAACCACGAGCGCATAAGCAAGCAGGGCCATCGCAAGCCAACCGCGCACCCCCGTGGCGAACGCGAAGCGAATGCGATTCCGAACGACACCCTCGACGAGAAAGATCGACGCTGCGACGAGGAAAAGCCCCGCAAACAGGTAAGCCGCAGGATTTATCCTTGCAAAGAACAGCCCGTGGTAGCCGACGCCCATAAACGCCCACAGGAGTACCAGGACGCCGGCAATACCTCGCCCGGCCCACCGTCTCCGGCTGAAAATGAGGGCGACGGCAACGAATCCGAGCGCGACAGCCAAGATCTGCAGGGGCCAAATACCCTGATTGTATTCAGCAAATACCTGCAGGAACTGAGTTCGTGTGAATGGCAGTTCCATGCCATTTCAGGATAGCAGTCGCCGGCCGTTGTCGACCGCAAGCAGACCAAGGTGGTGAGGAGTCGGCCTCGGCCGTACCAAGGGATACATAGGCCCCGGTGTCCCGGCATAAGACCCTAAGCCGTTGAAAAGATTGGTGGGCCCGCCAGGGCGTGCCAACTCCGATCCGGCACCAGACGCGCTTGGTGGCAAAGCGCCTAAGGCGGTCCTGGATGGCCAGACCGTCGTACGTCCCGCAAAGGCCGTTTAAGTGAGAACGTCAGTGCGGCGCTCAACCGGCGGCCTAGGTAGAAATACCTACAGCATCGCATCCGGCCTCATCTATACCCGCCACATCAGAGTTGATTCTGTAACCGGCCAACCCTTGGCCGAAGTGATGTGCCGGGTATCTGCAAATGGAGGTGTGCCATGTATGCCACGCGTAGGCCACAGTCTGGCTACTTCCTTATCAGTCGACACCAGGACGTCTGGGTCGAGGACATCGGCGAGGAACATGAGACCACTTCATGTGGAGGAACAGGCAATGTGGAGGACAGGGTCTAGGGAATATTTGACGCTGCTGGTGGCGCTCGGCCTGCTGGTCACCGCGCTGCCTGGCATCGTCCAGGCCGACAACGAACGGCTGCCGAGGGTGGAGCAGACCTTGGATGTGAACGTGGACATCGCACTTTCCTCACTGGTGTCCTTGGGGGATGGCCACCTACAGAAAATGGCCGATTCACTTCACATCCTGGCCACGAGCGAGGCGGCGCGATCGGCAGACTGGGACCGCATCAGGGAACCCTATGCGGAACTGGCGAAAAGAAATGTATCGGCACTCAACTGGTTTGCCTTGCCCGACGGTTCGTACTGGAGCGTGCAGGGCGACAGGGAAACCGGGAATCTGGCGAAGCGCGACTACTTTCCCAGGGTACTGGCTGGCGAGACGGTCATGGGCGAGCTCTTGTTTAGCACCGCCACCGGCAAGCCTATGGCGATCGTCGCCGTGCCGGTGTTCGAGACAGGCCAGGGGGTCGTGGGGATACTCGGTGCGTCCGTCTATCTCGAGGAGCTCAGCGAAGTCATCCGGCAAGAAATGGGGGTTGATGAGGGGCTGATCTTCTACTCATTCGACCAGGAGGGCTTGGTTGCACTGGTATGGGACCGCGGACTGATCTTCTTCGAACCGAGAAAGTCCGAGGACCAGGACCTGGTCAGGGCATTCGACGAGATGCTCTCAAGAGAACAGGGCATCGTCACCTATAGCTTCGAGGGTCAGGGCAGGACAGTGGCCTATCGCAGGTCGCCGCTAAGCGGATGGTGGTACGCATTTGGCATCCTCCGCTAGCCGGCCCCTGTACCCCCCCGAGAACGCGTCCCAAATGCACGCGAAGGCTTTACTTTCTTCCGAATCTGCCATTCGAGCAGAAAAGGGGTGACGGGATGTCACGCGATTCCTACAAGACATCAAGAATAGCGCCCTTCCCTGGGTCGACGAGGGCAGGGAATTCAACATTCAAATTAACCCTCCGGCGCGGTACAGCGCTCTTCGCAGTCATTCTTGCGGGCACGGGTGCATTGGCAGCCCCGCCAGGCGGCCAGCCGGCAGCGGAGAGGCCTGACCGTCCGGTGAGCAGCCAGGCCGCCATGCCGAAGCCGGGAACCGGGAATTTCGTGCAGCGGTTCGTGCGCGAGCTGCGCAGCAGCGGCCTCGAGGTCAGCATGGGCTATCCCAGGCTCTATACCCAGGCGGACTGCGCCGACAGCTACGCGGTATTCGGAAACTGCTTCGGCAACAATCCTGCCTCTCCCTACCTGATGCCAATCGTCAAGCCGTGGCCGGAGGAGTACGTCGATCCCGCGATGAAAGATGGCTTCGGGAAAACGCGGCCGGGGTACAGCGCGACCTACCGGCTCGATCCCAGGGAAGCCATCATCGTGTTCGGCAGGATGCCGCCACCGGCGAAGTACATAGGGTTGCAGACCTGGATGTTCGGAACCAAGTGGGCGCGAAAGATTGCTCCATGGGACGAGATAGCCTGTGTCTTCTATGCGAGCCAGGCGAACGAAATGACCCAGTACTTCTTCACCACGTTCCCGCCGTTCTCCAACAGCACGCATTGCTTCACCCGCCCTGATGCCGAGGGACGCGTGATCAGCTTCTCGAGCATCAACAACAACATCAACAACGTCGTGATGAGGAAGCAGTCCGGTGACCCGTGGGGCGAGACCCGGTACTTTGTGATCACCCCCGATCGGCGCATGGACGGTGAAGTCCGCGCAGCGCTGCGAGGTCTGGGTGTCGACGAAAGGGAGATCTTCACCGAGGAGATTCCGGAGTCCTTCGAGGATTCCGATTACGAACCTGGTTTTCCCTTTGGCCAGAGTCCCGTGGTCGGCCCGCTGGGACTGGACCAGGACGCGGTCGACTTCACCACCGCTATCCGCTATGCCATGCCGGATAACGAGAGCCGTGCGAATGCCTGGCTTAAGAGCCTGCCGCTGACCGTGTTGCGCGTCCGCAGGCCCTCATGGGGACCGGACCCGGAGCCATACGGGCCCCGCGAGGCAGACGTTCGCACTGGGGAGGACGAGTCGGACCTGGGCCAAGACCTCCTGGAACTTATCGATGCCGTGCAGCTGCGTGCGGCCACCCAGGGATGGATGCTCGAGTCGGGAGAAGACCGCGAGATGATTGACATCGTTGCGATGCTCGGGCAGTTCGGGTCCGCCTGCCGGGCGATCGGCATGAACTGCCTGGCGGACGGCCAGGACGCCAGTTACTTCTTTGCCCGGCCAAGGGAGCTCGACACCGGCAGGATCTACGCGGCGGTGGGCACGCTTGCCACGGAGACCGGCAACGCCACCTATGTAGGGCTGTCGGTCAACGATGCGTCGCTCCTCAAGGGCGCCTTCAACGTCGATCACACCAAGTTGAAGGGATCCGCCGGCAGCTACCACAGCGAAGTTGCCAATCCGGCGACGTTGAACAAGTTCTTCGTTCACTTCTTCGCCAGGGACTGTGACGCGATCGCGGACCTCACGTACGGTGAGTGCACCACGGTCACCCCGGACATGATCCCGCTGGCCAGCGACGACAGAGCTGTCGGCGACGAGGCACTGCGCGGCTGGTTCAGCATGGCAGTGCGGTCCTACGTGAAGCCGGGTTCCGAACGCGGTCCCGACCCGGGCAAGCAGTTAGCACCACATGCTCTCACCTTCTACGTGCAGTAGCCGGTCAATGGGAGCCTCTGCTCGACAACTGCGACCAGAGTGCTTTTCAAATGAGCTGGACGAATGAATACCGTACCCTCGTGACCGAAGCTATACGCGATTTGGGATCGCCCACACCAAGGGATTCCAATCCCCCGGTGTCCCGGCATAAAACCCTAAGCCTTTGAAAAGCTTGGTGGGCCCGCCAGGACTCGAACCTGGAACCAAGGGATTATGAGCACCAGGTACAAGTGCTTGTTTTGGTTAGATAATTAGAAGAAAACTAAGGGATT
>Ga0207796_1000290_pt1 | contig 20755 bp, 34 predicted proteins | sample Pon1CUnioCityCA_6_FD_187274 | JGI IMG/M metagenome (GOLD analysis project Ga0207796, IMG submission 187274) | Marine sediment microbial community from Union City, CA, USA - Pond 1C Sediment 1 (SPAdes) | ecosystem: Environmental > Aquatic > Marine > Intertidal zone > Salt pond sediment ...
CATCTCCTCGAGGTGCAGCTGGAACCAGCCGTTGTCCTCGTCCCGAACCCCGTAGCACAGGCCCTTGTCAATGCAAAGGCGAATCCAATCACCCCTGGTCTCGCCCGTCTTGTTGAAGGCCGCCTGACCCAGCACGGTGTCCAGGGCCGAGGCGGCAGCGCCAGTGTGAACGACGTAGAGCTCTTCTTTCTTACTCACTTGCCGTCCTCCTGCGTGTTGGTAAGGTTTGTCTTCAGATGCACCGGTATCTCCCTTCTTGCTAAAGAGACAGATCATTTCTGCCTCTACTGCCGTACAGGACTGGCACGGGCGCCTATCCCCGAGCTCGATTCGCTGCGTGCACACAGCTCCTCGAGGACCAGCTCCACCGCCCGAGGCAAGGGAGGCTTCACAGTCGTGTCCTGTACAGCAGTAGAGGTAGAACGTTTCCTCTGCCAATGATCTTATAACGAGAAAGGAGGGTGCCTAAAAAGCGAAAGGCCGTCGACGTTTCCGCCAACGGCCTCTCTTGGTGGATTCGTTCAGGCTGGGTCCCAACCCTCCCAACCTTGCCCTGGTTTCCCAGGACCGATCCAGTATCCATTCTATCGGCTACCCTGCGGTGGCCACCGTACAGATGGCTCCAGGCCCGGTTTGGTGTCCCTCAGGGCCCCCGGCTCCGCCGGTACAGGACCGATCCGCTCTTCGCTCGCCCCCTGGAGATCAAGGTCGCCGTACGACGGTTTCCCGTCTCAGGCCGCCAGGCCTCCCGAGTTGCTGACTGAACAGCCAGCGGGCTCAGAGCATTGCGTTTCAACCATCCCCGATCTCAAGCGGCTCTAGGCATCCCCAGGTCCTCGATCGAAGCGCTCTCTGCGCAACGAGAAGAACCATATGATGGATCAGAGTTCGGTGTCAAGATAAAAAGAAGCCCCCTTCAGATTTCTCTGAAGGGGGCACTCCACTTCAGTCAGGCTGTCCAAGCCTTTCCACAACGACCTTTACCCCAGCGGCGTCGAAGAGCTCGAGCGCTCGTCGGAAGCTCACCCTCCACCTATCAGTGAGACTCTGACTGGTGATCCCGTCCTCTACAAACGAAGGCCAGACAACCTTGGCTACCCCAGCGTTGATGAGTAGGCCTGCGCAGTTGCAGCAGGGTGGAGCTGTCACGTAGGCCGTGCACCCCTTGAGTTGAGCGCCCGTACGTGCTGCATTGGCCACAGCGTTCGCCTCTGCGTGAACCACATAGTCATACTTGGCGGGACGTTTGTGCCATCTCTCGTCTTCGTCATCGACCCCTCGAGGGAAGCCGTTGTATCCTTGGGCTCTGATCTCCTTGTCTGGGCCGACGACGATACAGCCGACCTTGGTCGACGTGTCGCAGCTCGCCTCTGCGATAGTTCTTGCGATCTTGAAGTACCACTCGAGGCGGTCTTCATGTTTCATCAGTAGTTCCTCACTTCCCAGATCACAGTGTTACGGCCAGGAATGCTGCCCAAGCTGACGCTGAACGTGCTGAACTCCACCACGTGGTCCTGGTAGAGCTCGAGCAGCTCCATGACGTCCTCGTAGCTCGCCGGGTCCATGAACTCCATCATGAGGAGCTTGGCCTTGAGGCCGTAGCTCTGGGCTGGTCCGTTGCGCATAGCCTCACGGTTGTTGCTCTTCGCTTGGGACCAGGTGAGCGTCAGACCGCCCCACGTCCTCTGAACCTCGCCCTGGATGATGACAGCCCAGTCAGGTGCCGACTCGCAGAAGATGAATTCCTTGGGCTCGCAGCCCTCGAAGCACTCCCTCGAGGCGACCAAGACCTCCTCGTGCGAGAGCCCGTGCCTGAACGTGATCCCTGGCTGCTTGCATCTCAGGGAGGTTCGCCCCTTGTACCCGCTGGCCAGGTAGGCCTCTTCGGTGTCCCACGTGCGGAGCGTGTTGCCGAAGAGGCCAGCCCTGAGCATCTCGTACATCTGGGCCTTGTCCTTGATGATCATTCGTCGGCCCACCCCATACGTGCCAGAGCGTCATTGAGGCAGAGCTCGTGCTCACCCTCTTCGCCGGCGTAGACCTGGGCGATCCAGCGCCCGTACTTGCCGGTCTTCTTGGTCTCGATCTCACACCAGGACGAGGCGTTCTCCTCGAACCAGTCCTCGACGAAGTCCATGGCCCTGAGCCCCTCCTGGTACTCCTCAGAGGCGTGCTTCACGCCGTGGACCTCAGGCGTGTTGACGCCTTCCAGCCGGACACGGATGTTGACGGAGACAGTGAACCCGAGGTCGACCTCGAAATCGATCGTGTCACCGTCAACCACTCGAACCATCTTGGCCTTGTACCTATAGTTGATCATTCCATCCCTCCTTCTGCCCTAATACCGGTTTGCACGGTTTCGGTGTCAACCGGGTATTATCCCTCCACCTTGTTGTTATCCTTGGCCTTCCACACACCAAGGTGAACCTGGAACTGCCCCTCGGACTCGATGGCAGCTAGAATAGAGCCATGTTCGTCAAGGAGAGTGAGGAGCCTCATCTTCAGCTGGTTGGCTGTGAGGGCCGGCTCGTGCGGGGCTCCGAACCCGGAGGAGTCAACGAAGAGGCTATCGATCCTCTCGTACTTCTCGTCGAACTGATCGGAGTGATCGCCGACGCTGGGGAAGGGGAACGGCGGCATCTCATGAATCTCCTCCTCATGGAGGATCTGGTAGGGAGCGGCATTGGCCTTCTCAGCCTTGGCCCCCTGTTCTGCATTCATCCTACGGATCGTTTCTAGATCCCACATTGAGTCCCTCCTACACTGCTGTCACATCCTCCACGTCGACATGCCACTCCTCGACGATGCTCTCCTCGTTGACATCGCTGAGGAGGTTGCTCCTCTCGATACAGCGGTGAACATTGTCCTGGAGCTCGCTCTCGTCAGGGACAGGAGCGGCGTCGTCGTAGGCCACCTTGATGATGATCTCGAAGTGCTGTGCCATCACTCTGTCCTTCTGGCGATCTCGACCGCCATCTTCAACCCTTCGACGAGGACCATCCGCTCTGAGCGTTCGAGGGCGTCGTTGTCGTTGTTGATGACCATCACATCGACCTCCTCCTCGATGCTGTGCTGCTTGGCCATGATGGCCTCAACTATCCGGTGGCGCATCTGAGTGGGGCTGTCGAGCGTGCCGACAACTGCGGCTGCGAGCTCCTTGCTCTGCATAGCTGCCTTCTTCGCTGCCCAATGGTCACAGCCCTCACACGGAAGGTCTGGCCGGTTTTTGCACCCGACGCACTCGGCTGGGAGCCTCGGGTATCGGTAGTTCTGATCGAACACCTCCTTCATCACTACCTGCCTTGGGATCGATTTGTGTTTCGGTGGTTCCTTCTCATTCATCCTCGTTCTCCTCGTTCTCCTCGTCTTCGTCATCCTCTTCCTGCCCGACGATAACAGTCGCACCTCGGGCCCTCTGACAACCTTCGTTCCACGTCTTGGTCTTACCCATCCACCAGAGCTTCGGCTCCTCTTCAGCCTTCGACATCCACGGGTAGAGCGGGCAGGCCGGAGCATTGCAGTCCGGCCCTCTGTTGGTGCCTCCCTGGCACTCGTAGCACATGGCCTTCATGGCCCTGGCCCGGCTCAGTCCAGCGGTCTTGGAGTTTTTCCTACCTGTGAGTCTCTTGCAGCGATCTACCCAGTCGCACTTCTTCGGTGTGCAGTCTGGGTGATCATCCTCGTAGGTACCGTAACATCCAGGCCGGTCTTCCTCTTCAGTCACGATCCTTCCTCCTTCACAAAGCCCAACTCTTTGGCCTTATCCGACGCCCAGTCCCACGTGGAGTGGTAGATGATCTCCTTCGCAGTGACGAAGGCGCAGCCCCCTCCTGATGACTGGTCAGCGATGGGCCCCGAGCACGTGACTGACCAGTGGATCTCATGGAAGTCCTTCGGCCGGAAGAGCCGGAAGAATTCCTGGATGATCATCGCATGGATCTCCAGCTGGTCACCGGAGCAGCCGTCGCTGTGGAACCAGGCGCTGCACCCAGAGTCTCCATCTGTGAGACGGATGTCCTGGACGCTGATCTCTTCGACGTCGAGCTCACTACCGTAGGCGATGAAGTCAGGTAGCTTGCCTCGATCTTCCTCCTCCACAGCTACAGCCAGGTTCGTGGTTACCTGATCCAGCCAGTCGAACTCTTCCCTCGTCAGATCCCCGACTATCGTGCTCCATAGCTTGTAGTGGTCTGCCATACCTCTTCCTCCACCAGTAAATGATCCATCCGATCACGGGTACTGTCGTAAGAAAACCAACCACCGCCCAGAGGATGGTGGCAACACAATGCGGACACATGATGCCCTCCTAAAAGCAAGGCGCACGGACGATTGGGGGTAGGGGAACCTCACCTAAACCGCCCGTGCGCCTCAACGATCTTATAGCTATTTCTTGCGAGGTCCATGATGTGATGCACCAAGGACCACTTTCTTGTTCCTTTTCTTGATCGCACGCCTCTCGTCCCTGTTCGGGATGTGAACACCCATCCTCTCGGCCCAATGCCGGACAGCGTTGTCGGACACCTCGTACATCTTGGCGACCGCCATGAGGGTCATGGTGTCCAGGAGATGCTCGAGCTGCTGCTTGGTAGGATGCTTTCTGATCTTGCACTTGGTGCGATCGAAGCATTCCCGTGAGCAGTACCGAGCACGCCGTGCTCGGCTTCGTGGAACATCGAACGTCTGACCACACATCTCGCACCGCTTCTCGACTCTCTTTGATCTGTTCTTGGCGTTGCACTTCTGCGAGCAAGTCACCCTGCGGTGCGTCATCGACTTCTGCTCGGAGAAGAGCTTCCCGCAGACGACGCACTTCAGGGTGACATTCCCCTTCATCCTCTTCGACAGGCCAAGGCACCTACGTGAGCAGTACTTGGCGCTGTCCTTCCTCGACGGAGGAACGCTGAAGGTCTCGTGGCAGACCTCGCACTCCTTCTCAATCCTCGGTGGAGCGCTATTCGGTCTCGCCATCGGGGATGTCTATCCTCCCTGCGTAGACAGGCACCTCACCTCCGAGCTCATCATCCTCATCCCACGGGGTCGGATCGTTCTCTGTGCCATTGGATGGGCAAGGTACGTGCGCCTCTCGCTCAGCCTCAGTCTGGAATGGATACAGACAGATTGGACACTTGAAGCGGCTCATTGCTTTGCCTCCGCCTCAGCGATGGCCGCCCGGATGATACCCTTCACGTCGTCGCTGAAGTCCTTGCGCAGAATCCAGTCGAGGAAGCCCACGTCGTGGTGAACGAACCAGTCGAGCTCCTTGCCCTTGTGCTTGCCGAAGTTGATGATGATCTTGTCCTCATCATTCTTGGCGAGCTTGCCGTCGAGGGTTACTCTCTTGCCGTAGGAGAGCTTGCTGGCTGTGTCAACGTTGAGAGCGTGCGTGGCCAACTGGGCCTTGAAGATCTTGACCGTAGCCTCCGTGTCACATAACGCATCGTGAGCTCCCTCGAGCTCCTCACCGCAGTAGTGCTTCAGGGCGTAGGCGAGGCTGTGCGGAAAGAAGTGCCTGAAGAGCTCGAGCGTGTCGATCAGCCTCCGCTTGGAGATGTCGAGCTCCATGCCGACTCTGTCGAACTCGTTCATCAGCAGCGGGATGTCGAAGGCGATGCCATTGTGCCCAGCGAGGTCACAGTCGTGGATGAACATGTTGATGTCTGTAGCCACCTCTGCGAACTTGGGGGCTCCCTTGACGTCCTCATTCGAGATGCCATGGACGGCCGTGGCGCCGGGCTCGATATTCATCTCGGGGTCGATGGTCCTGAAGAGGGTACCGGCCCTGACGAAGTCGCAGTCGAGCTTCACAGCTGCGAATTGGACAATGCGGTCAGCTTCTGGATCGACCCCTGTGGTCTCGAGGTCGAAGATCACAATCGGCCTGTCGGTGTAGAGCCCCTCACTCATCACCTTCCTCCTTCTCCATGCGTTCCTCAACCTCCTTGAGGATGCGCTCGTCTTCTTCCGCTGCGATAGCCTGCGAGATCATGGCCGGGATGGATGACTCGAGCGCCTTGACGTGCGCCTCGAGGCTCTCGATCCTCTCCCAGATTTGGTGCTCGACGCTGTCAGCAGCGAGCAGATCCTCGTCCGGCGTGTAGTTGGATCTCTCCCAGTACAGCCTGCCGGAGTAGTGGACGGCGACGACGAACCCACAGCTGGGGCACACGAGCTCATCGAACTCGAGGAAGTCCCCACGGGCGGCCATGTACGAGCCCTTCACCTTCCCATAGACGCTGACGCCTGGGATCTCCCGGACACCGTTGCACTGTGGGCACTCGTACTGCTTCCCTGGGTGTAGGATATCGTCGATGTGAACAGCCCGCTCCTCCTTGAGCTGAGGAGTCATCTCTTCTGCATCCTCGACGCCCAGGAGCTCCTCCATGCCCTTCTCGAAGGCCTGGGAAGGGGTCTGGAAGACGAGATCGCAGGTAGTGTTGCTACGCTGCTTCTCGAGCTCACGCCAGTAGAAGGCGATCTCTTGTGCAGCGTGCTGGATGCCCACCATGTTCCCGCTCACGCAGGCGTGCTCGATGGCCTTGGCGATCCTACCCATCTCCTCCCATCTCTGGAGAGGTGTCAGCTCCCTGTCCGAGAACGGGAGCTTCTCCCTGTTCCTCTTCGCCTCGAGGACATCCTCTGCCGGCCTCAGGCGGGAGTTCCCCTTCAGGACCGTGGCCCCCGTATTCAGGGTTCTCATGTCCTCGAGGTCCACCTCGATGTCCTGGTCCATCTTCATCAGAATCTCTGCGCCAGTCGCAGGCACAACCTGGGACTCGTCTGTCTGATCTTTCTTGTCTTCGTCGGCCACTCAAATACCCTCCTAAACGTAGACAGCGGGACCACATGGCCTGGGCGCACCATGTAATCCCGCTGTCCTCCAACGATCTTATAGCCAGAAACTACTTGCCCAGTCTTTGAGACTCAGAGCGCTGAGCAGCACGCTGAGCCCTTCGCCTCTGCTTGTCCTGTGCAGCGGCGATGGCTCGCTCCTTGCGCTCCTCCGCCTTCTTCGCCATCCAGTCCTTGAGACGGGCGGCGATGGTCTTCTGCTTCTCCATGTCGGCCGCAGCTTTGGCCTTGCGCTCAGCCTTTCGCTTCTCGGCAGCGGTGACCCTCTCCTGAGCCCTCACCTTCCGCTCAGCGATCTGCTCTTCCTTCTCCTCTTCTGTGGGTGGGAGCCACCCACCTTCGATCTTCAAGAGCCGAAGCTCCCGCTGATCCTGTTGACGTTTCTGGTAGGCTTTCTTGCGTGCCCGTTTGTTTTTGCGTGATGACAGGTTCTTCTTCCTGCCACGCCCCGGCTTCTTCATTGTTTCTCCTTCTGGGAGGAGGCCTCCCGCCTATCGATGATCTTCATCGTCTGTTTATCTTTCCTCCAAGGGTTGTGACCATACGTCTGATCTTCTTCTCCATGTCATCGCCCCAGTTGCGGAGCTTGATGGCCTCCTCCTTCCCCATCCCTACGACGACCTTCTCGCCTGGAAACATCTCCTTGAGCTGAACAGTGAGCGGCTTGACTACCCTCTCGTTGATGCGCTTGCGCTTGAGGCGGACAGCGACGTCAGCAGTCTCGAGCTGCTCTGTGGTCATCAGTCCTGCCATGGGGCTCCCTCCTTGGAGAGCTCGCCAAGGCGGTCGATCATGCCACGGAGCTCGTCGATCTCCGAGGGCTTGGCCTGGTTGTCGACGATCATCATGCCGAGGGTCCTGGTGATGCGGGCGTTGAGGAGCACCATCTGCCCGAGCAGCTGACCAGGATCCTCGAGGTTCGCCTGGGGCCTCGGCTTGACCACGTCGGCGACGGCCTGCATCGTGACACCTCTCCACTTGTTGAGCTGCCGGTCGAGCTCGACGAGGCGGGGCTGCGGGTCGACCACCTTCAGGTTGAGGACAGCCTCTTCCATCCGGGCGATGAAGTCCTTCTCGTCCAGGTTGGCGAGGTTGACGTCGCCGGCGACCTCGAGGAGCTTGGCGATGTCTTGCCAGTGGTCCACGAACCACTCTCTCATCTTCTCTCCGGCTCTGAACAATTCTGCGGCGTGTTGATCCATTCTAGTAACCTCCTAAAAGATCGTAGCGTACCACAACAACGTGGACACAAGGGCTATGAAGGTTTCCCTCCACAGCCCTTATGCCCAGAAATAACTTAGATCATCTCTATCAGGATAGCTCTCTCACTCTCGTCTCGTGTTCCCTCGTCCCCAGGTCTGTCCATGACAGTTGTGGTGTCTGGGAGATTCTCCGTGTCCCCGTCTCCACTCCTCCACATGTTCCAGACCTGCGCACAGAGCGCCGTCACGTAGCCGCCGTTGGCAAGAATCGTGTTGGGGTTAGGCTTGGTGTACCCGTTGTTCTGGTTGGCGGCGCCTGTCCTGACTCGCTCGAGGTAAAACCGAAGACTCCGGAGAAGCGGAGTCTTCACAGTCGGGCTGTTGTCCCTTACCCCTGTCCAGAACTCCCAGCACGCCTGCTTGTCGATCTCCCACCCACGGTGGATCACCGGCAGTGTCGCCCTTGTGATCAGACGGTCCTGCACGAGCCCCTTCCCTCGAGGGGCAACAAGGCGGTCCACGAATTTCAAGAACTCGAGGTTGGGCTCGATCACACACTTTCGCTGTTCAGGCTTCAGTGACTTGAAGTGCGTTCCGAACCTGGCCATACCTAGCACAGTGACGCATGTCGTGAGCTTGCTCTTCGCAAGACGCTTGAGCTCAATCTTGTCGTGGGCCTCAGCACAGTAGACGGTCGGGTTGTCCATGCCAACGCTAGGCTTGTCGTACTTGGCCCAGAAGTCGAGAGCTTCCTGTAGGCTGTCAGCACGATGAACGATCGTGATTACCGTCATACCCGGCTGAATCAACTCTGGGCACATGGCAAACAGGTTGGAGCTTCGACGCCCGTTTATTGGAACGACCGTTCCGTCCGGCAGCATTACCAAAGCCCAGATCACTGGGACATAGCCACTGTACTTGATGCTGGAGAAGAGCTCTAGCAGTCTTCCGAAGTCCAGCTCACGATCCTGATCTAGACGCTTCACGCAAGCATAGTACACAGCCAACGCATGTGTGAGTGGCCGAACGATGACCTCTACGTTTGGATCGAGCTTAGACGACTTATCGTAGGAGTCTCGATACGCATTACCGAGGTCACTCTTCACTTTCTTCATCAACATCTTCCGGGACTCCCGGAAGGCGTCATAGTCGAACTGTGCAACTATCGCACGTTCGACCTCCGTGATCTGATCATCCCCAACAGGAAAGTCGGGGGACTGTGTTGATTTTGCCCTTGGTTTCTTCGCCACGTAAAATCACACCCCTCTCCACAAAGCGGAGCGAACAACTTCGCTCTCGATCAAAGCTCTTATGACTTACTGGAGTTGTTCTTTGCGATCTAAGTAGCAAGGGGGTGCACAATGACCTGTGTGGGGCGGGGGTTGCTAGGCCGCTTCGTCCTGCGCAGCCTCGGTCATCTTCCTCGTCTTGGCGAGATCTTTGGCAGCCTTCTTTTCAGCCTTCTTCTTGTCCTTCTCTTTCTTCAGCCACGCACGCACGACCTTGTCCGTTTCGCCCTTCAGCTCACGGCTGGCCTTCATGACGTCCCCGACTGGGCTGGCCTTGTACTCCTCGAGGCCGAAGTCATCGATCTTCAGACGCTTCATGGGGACCTTTGTGCCGGTCGTCTTGTCTGTGCGGTTCCCGACGATCTCAGTCTTGCACGCCATGGTGCTGGAGCGCCGACCTGAGTGCCAGGCCTCGTATGCGTAGATCGTCATTGCAGCGTCAGTATGAAGACGGAGGGGCCCACGGACCTTGTTCTTGATGTTGTCCTCGAGCTTCTTCCGAAGGAGCTTCACCTCACGTGGCTTCTTGTCGGGCTCCAGGTCGTCGTACTTCATCTGTGGCATAGCGACGACGGAGAAGAACTCCATGGCCTTCTCCGGGTCGACACGAGCGCAACGAGCAGCGCCTGCCAGGAAGCCACCAGTGACCCGGGCGTTGATCTTGTACAGCTCCATCATGAACTCGAGCTGGTCGTAGACACGCAGCAGCGTGTCACGAGCGCCGGTGCCCAGACGGTAGGAGCTGAAGTTGTTGCACTCGAGCGCTGCGCCTGAAGTCACGCTGTTCGGAATTGGCTTCTCACCACGGATGCGGTATACATTTCCAAGGTTCCTAACCTTCTGGTCAGTGTCAAGGGCGTCGACAGCTCGGTCGTCCTGCAAAACGTAGAGCACGACGTTCTTGAGCACTGATCCAGATGCCAGAAGCGCAAACCCACGGTGCATGAAGTCGATCGGAAGTCCGTACCTGTTCGTCCTGAGCGGGTCCAGGGCTGTGATGAACTTACCGGCGTACATGGTACCCGCCAGCGTGGCTACGTGCCTTGAGTCGACCGGCCTGTTCTGAGCTCGGTTCTCCAGCAGGTAGGATGCGAGAGAAGGGTTCAGTTCCTCGATGACCGCTATCTCCACCCCTGTCTCGTCGAACTCGTAGTCTCCGTCAGCGAATGAAGACAGAAATTTGATGACCTCGTTCCCGTTCTTCAGGCGTAACAGCTTGCTTTTCCTAAACTTTGCCATGATCTTGCTCCTCCAATTCGTTGTCCTTCGGCCCTCAGATAGCCCGTGAACCGTCGATTCAACATTCGCACAAATCACAGAAGTCCGCAAGACTACGCACAACAGCAACTATTTCTCGGTGCTCGTTTCGACACCTAACCTGCCGTATAAGCAGGGGTAAGTGGCGAAATGTTGTACACAGTTGAGTCCTCTGTTTTGTCGGCGAGAAGGATCTGCCTAGTACGTGAGCTCACGCTTGTGATCTAAGTAGCAAGGGGTGCACAGATGCAGCCCACCGTCCGTGATGTGGACAGCAGGCTGCTCTGCGCAGTGCTCACAGATCGTGAGGAGGAGTGCGATGAGGAGGGACATCTACCAGTTCTTCGGGTTGGCCTTGGGGAGCAGGCCCGCCAGCGCCTTCTCGATCTTGGCTAGCGGCTTGCCCTTGACCTTCCACTTCGGAGGCTGGGCAGCGATGGTGAGCTCCTCACCGGTCGCCGGGTTTCGTCCCTTGCGGGCCTTGGTCGCCTTGGTGATGGTCATCCTGAGCTTGTAGCCCAGGTACGGGATCATCGCCTCACGACAACCCTTCTTGGACAGTTGGCTGATCATGAGATCGGCCTGTGCCCTGAGGACCTTGTTGACCTCTCGCTTCTCGAGGCCAGTCTTGTCGACCAGCACGTCCACGAACTCCTTCTCCGTCAGTCCATTGTACGATCCGCCCATTGTGGTCTATCCTTTCCAGCAGTCATCTGCTAAACAACACCAACATTCACCGTCTCGGCACTCGTAGCCATCGACCTCCTGGTCTTGCTCTGCGCACACATCGGCCGAGCAGCTCTCTTCATCTACCCACGTCCACTCGGAACATGGGTCGAGCTCGGTCTCGTTGACTCCGCATTTGCAGATCAGGTTGACCCAGAAGAAGATCGCTGTGATGCCGAGGAGCCTCCACAGCTCGAACTCAAATCTCTCGGTTTTAGTCATAATTTCCCCACCATACACAAGATGCTCAGCCGATCATACAAGAATCCGGGATTCCTGCACGACCGACTGAGCATCTTGACTCGAACTCTGAATTCATTGAACTATTCGGAAACCCCGATCCTACAGCAGGTCGAGGTCGTCGTCCTCGGTCTCGCTGAGGAGCTTCTCGAGATCCTCCAGGGACTGGCCCTCGAGGGCCTCATCCTGCTTCTTGGCCATGATCTCCATGATCCTGGCCTTCTTCTGACGGTTGAGCTCCCGGCGCTCAGCGGCGGCCTCACGGGCCTGCACCACATCGATCACGTCGAGGACAATGTCGAACTTCGCCTTCAGCCGAGCGTTGGGCTTGGTGCGTCGCTCGACGAAGTCCTCCTCGCCGTCATCCTTGAGCTTGCGGTTCAGGCCCTTGGCGATGTCGTTGAGGTTGGCCGTCTTCTTCGAGCGGCTCTTCAGCGGCAAGTCGAAGAGGTCCTCCACCATCAGCTGCCCGTTCGGTGAGTCGAACCGGAGCTTCAGCGCTGCTGCCTTCTTGTACAAGTCTTCCATGTCTTCTGATCCTCCTCAGAATGTGATCTTCACCGTCCGGTTGAATGAGCCGGACAGCTTTGCGAAAACGCTGTTTCGCTGGGTTGATGAGAAGCCCAGACCGCTCAGCTGCGGCCCTTCCTCCTCGGTTCGCATCTTGGAGCCGAGCAGCTCTAGCACCTTCCGATGCTCACGCAGCTCATCCCTCAAGTACTCGTTGAAGAAGCCCCTCGAGGAGCCCTCTCGCTTGCAGTCCTGGAGCATGAACATGTAGTGCTTGTTCCCCACCGGACGCCCGTTCCAGTGGTTGGGAGACAGCATGATCATACTGACCGGCACGAACTGCTGGGTGTTGATCCCCCAGATCTCCTTCTGGACGTTCTGCCTCGGGAGCGAGCTGATGAACTCGATGCCGTCCTTCTGGCTGAAGCGGAACTTCGCCACCGAGACGTACTGGCCCTGCCTGACCTGCTGGTCGTAGGCGAAGGTGTGGGTGTCACCGTCGAACTCGAGCTCGATCTCGAACCCAAGGTCCTTGTGCTCACGCAGCTGGTACTGGTGGACGAGGAGCTCGTACTCTCCCTCACGCATCCTGGAGCGCTGCGGGAAGGTGATGTTCTCGACGGCGTTCCTGCTCGTGCCGGAGCCGGCGTTCATGTCGACGTCGAGGTTGCAGCCCGTGTGATGATCGACCTTGCTGCTGTAGAACACGTGCATGCCATAGCGACCACCGTGCGGGCCAGGACCCTTGAGGTGGATGTCCAGGTCGTCGTAGTTGTACCAGGCGAGGCTGGCCCTGAAGTCGCCGGAGACGTTGCCGCCGGCGGCCTTGACCCTCTGCTTGATGCTGTCAGCGACCTCACCGGCGTAGCACCAGCTGAAGCCGTTGTCCCACTTGAAGAGGAGCTTGGACTCCGGGTCGGCCGGCGCCACCAGGTTCACAAAGTTCCCGGCGTGCCTGTTCTCCACCATCAACTCCACCGAGCTGATCTTGGGAAGGAGTTCGAGGAACTTCTCGATCGGAACCTCCTCCACGTGCTCGAGGGACTTGGTGTTCTCACGAGTCTCGCTCATGAGCTCGTCGAAGACATCCTCACCCATCGACCGCCTGGCGTCCCTGTTGGCGAACAGGACGTTGTTGATGGTGACGTCCTCGGGAACGGCGAACCGTCTGTCGAGAGCGCTGAGCAGGCCCTTCTCCTTGGCCGTCTCCTGGGCACGTTTGATCATGGCCTTGGTCACCAGAGCCTTGGGCCGCTGGTAGTTGGCCGGTGCGACCTTGGCCTCGAACTTCTTGACTGCCGTGTCCAGGTCCACGTTCTTGCTCAGGTCCACCAACAGCGTGCCGATGGCCGTGCTGCGGATGCGGGTGACCGATGGCAGGTGCAGCTGCTGCCAGGTGAAGAGCTCCTTCGCTCTCTCGTCCTCGAGCTTGTCGTAGAGCCTCTTCTGCCGGGCGAAGGCCTGCACAGCGTGTAGGTGCTCCTCTCCACGGTACAACGAGCCCTGGTCTACGAGATCAATGACAGTCTCGATGGCTCCAGTGGTGATCTCCTCTAGGGCACGTGCGAAGACGTCCCTGGTGGACTGCGCTTCGCTGTACCTCGCTCCCCGGCCGCTTGCGCAGTAGCACGCATTTGGGAGCTGAAGGAAGAAGTGCTCCCACGTGAGGATCGAGCCGTCTTCGGCCTGACCATGGTTCTTGTCCACACCGGCGACGGGCTGGTCGTGAAGCAAGATGTTCTTGATAGGAGCGGCCTTGACCAGATCACTCATAGCCTCCGCCACATCGTCGTAGGGGAAGCCGGGCTCACAGTCCCAGATGCTGACGAGCTTGTCGTCAACCCAGGCGACCATGGACCCGACTGTCCTCACGAACGACTTGCAGCTCTGGCAGTCATGCTCTGCTCGCTCTTTGAAGATCGGGTTTTGTCCCTCAGGGAACGAGCCGAGGTAGACCTCCCAGAGCTCGTCCTTGGGGACGTCTGTTCGGAAGAGCTGGGAGCCCTTCATCACCTCGAACTGGCGGGTGACCGCCTCCTTGAACTTGTTGAATTGTCTTTCGGACACGCTTCTTCTCCTTGGCTAAATATCCAGGCCACTGGTAGTGAGCGAAGACCTTTTGATCTATGCTCAGTGCTCTTATACCCAGGAAGGCCTAGAACTCGCCGTCTTCGTCCTCCTCGTACCAGTCAATCTTGTGCCCGAGCTCTCGCAGATCTACGGTGTTGAGGATGTCCTCGGCTTGGTCGATGGTGGTCTTGGCTGACTCAACAGTGCAATGCTCCCCGAGACCAGAGAGCAGGTGTACCACTCTCGTCAGCTTCCCGATCGTCTCGTCAATCTCATCCATCCGATCCTTCATGTTCCTCATCTTCACTCTCCTCCGTCTGCATGACGCTTATCCGCCTCCTGATCTCCTCTTCGCTAACCCCAGCGAGCCGCAAAGTCTCAGCGTAGTCTTTCATGCTCATCAGGATGTTGTCCCCACGCAGAGGGTGGCTGTTGATAACATCCATCCATCCATGCCTCTCCTGCCCCTCTTCGTCCTGCACGCTCTTGTCGATTCGGCGCTGCTCAGCTGCGACTCTTTTCCTCTCGTTCTCGATCCTAGAGGCAAGAACTGGATCATCATAAGACTGGAGGTTCTCGGCCAGCGGCACCTTCATCACCTGAAGCCCTACGATCTGACCGAAGGAGAGGCCCTTGCTGTACTCGATGCCCTTGAGGATGTAGGCCTCGCCGTCGATCTCAACGTACTTGCCTCGCACGCTCGTGCCGCTCTCGATGTGGGCCTTGATCCACCTGTCCATGTGAACAGTGAAGACCTTGCCACGGCCCTTGATCTCGTAGCTGTTGATGGACTCGTACTTGGGCCAGTCCTCTACGTGCCCCTTCAGCGTGTGGATCTTCTTCACCGCCGGCCGGTAGTAGAGCTTCTGCTCCTCGGTGACCAGGTTCGGGTCTGAGCTGGTCATCCTGACACCTGAGACGAACCAGTCCTCGCTGTCCGGGTCGATGCCGATGCCCTTGAGAGCGATCCGCATGAGCAAGGCTGTGTGGTCCGCCGGGTCAGCAGACTCGCACAGTGCTCGCTCGTACTCATCCAGCTCCTCGATTGGAGGGACTTTGATTTTGGTTTCAGACATACTCTCTTCCCTTCTCGGTCAGCCTGACCAACCAGCTGTTGTGCGAGGTGCCCTTCTCCAGCTCTACCAACCCCATCCTGATCAGCGTGTGTATCCGCTTGGAATATCCTCCTCGGACCCCTACTAGATCAGACACACTTCTTATGTTAGGCGTGGCACCTTCGGTTTCCGTGAGCACGACAACGGCCTCTAGCAGGTCGATGTCCTTTTTGTTTGGTTCGGTACGAGGTTTCCTCTCTTTGTTCTTCAGGTTCTCAGTGAGGTGGTGGGGCTTCTTTCGGCGAGGCGAATTCACCATTCTCGTGTGCTCGTCGCCTTCCATCTGGTCGGGCCTCCACCCTCGTTCCATCCTCCCCCGCACCACCTCACTATAGGCAGCGCTGGTAGTCTTCGAGCACAGCCCGTAGGTCCACGGGATACCGTACCGAGCTCGGTACTCGTCCGGCTTCACCCCGTGAATTCTGATGTGCTTGCCTACGTCCTTGTAGCTCTTGCCGCATATGAGGCAGACCACAAGATCACCAGACAAGTACTCTCTCACATCTTCGAGCGTTTTGAATGGTGTCAGGACCGGGAAGCCCTCCAGAACCCGCCTCCTCTCACGGAAGCGTGCCTGCGCACGTCTAGTCTTTGCCTTGCACCCTAAGTTCCCCGTTCCTCCCAGTCCCATCTTTACTGCAAACGGCACCTGTATCCTCCTGTCCAAGCGCAGCCACGAACCTGCGCTCTAGATCGGCTTGTGAAAACTCTGTTGTGAAGAAGACGAGCTCGGCCTCGCCTCGGTTGAAGAGCTCAGCGGCAGCCTTGATCTCGAGCATGCCCCTGAGGTTGTCGACGTAGATCCGTCGCTTTGCCAAATCACTCCTCCTTGGTTAGGCGCTCCAATGCTTGCTCGACCATAGTGGCCTGCGTGGCTCTGCCGGTGCTGTGCTCGCCGAGCGAGTTAGGATCAAGTATGAGCTCCCTGAGCCTGTCCATGTCCACGCCGTTGGCCATAGCGTTGGCGATGTTCTGCTCGTCCTCCGCCTTGATGTCCACTTCCTCCTCGGCGATGCCGAGGTCTGCTGCGAGTGCCTCGAGCCAATCTGATGCTTCAGACATTGTTCACTCCTTTTCTGACTCACCAGAATACACCACATCGACGCCCGCTCTAACCCTGATCTCGCTGTACTGCTGGAGTGGACACTGGGTGCTGTCGACACCGAAGCAGTCGCAGGTTAGATCAGGATAGTCCTTTGGCATGGTCTTCCTCAACCAGTGGTTGATCGCACAGTGATGGTGGTCACTTCCACTGGCCCTCTCGTGCAGCCGCTCGAAGAATGGGCAGTACTGCATACCGTGCTGCGAGAAGAACGGGCACTCCCGCCTCTGCTTCGGGTAGAGATCAAGAGCGTTGCTCATGCCTCCACCTCCGTCAAGGCCGCCTTGGCGACCGCTACGAACTCCTGGAGATGGGTAAGGCTCCCAGGACCACCGAACAGCCGGCTCTCCTCCTGCTCCTCGTCCAGCATGGCCACGAGCTTGCGCACCTCGTCCCAGTTGCCGTCGAAGACCTCACCGATGATGTCGTCGGCGAAGGCTGTGCAGAAGTGGGACTTCTCTTTGGCCAGGTGCAGCTCGTATCCGAGGAGCTCGATGAGCTGGAGACGCCTCTGCTTCTCCTTCCGATCTTGCTTGTGGAAGCGCAGAGGCGCCAGCCTCATCTCCCGCTTGATGGACTCAGTGATGAACCATCGGATCATCTTGGCCACAGTCAGCTTGCTCATGTGCAGTCCTTTATCGCTTGCTTGAATGCCCGCCGTACCTCGAGACAGGCTCGGTTACCTGGCTCTACAGCTGTACGGCAAGTGTTCGGCCTATTCTTGTAGACCCTGCACGACACTCGGCTCATGACAGAGCCCCTGAGCGCCGCACAAGTATTGAGCTTGAAGCCGGCCAGCGGCCCGGTCTTCACCTCCTCCCACCTGGTCTTGATCGCACCGGTGAGTGTCTTTCCCGTGAGTCTGTGGTAGAGAAGCTCTGCGATGGGGATGGTCGGCTCGATGTTGGTCTGCACGAACCTCTTGGAGAGGCGATCCATGTCCTCCCAAGTGACATCGCAGAAGTAGGTCTGATCCTCGAAGCACACGCAACAGGCGCCGCAAGTGCGGCAGTCTGGCTTGTCCATCAATACCTGCTCCCTTTAGGTGAGCCCCACGCCCACACTCGATATCCTTCGCCACGCAGCTTCTCGAGGTCTCGATCGAACTGCGCCTCACCGTGGCCCTCCCAGATGTCGATCAAGAAGCGGGTCTCCTTGTCGAAGTCCCTGGCCATGCGCCAGATGTCATCGTGGAGCACGTCGATGGTGACCTTGTGCTTCTCCTCGAGCTTCTGGCAGAGCCTCTCCCCGAACCAGCCGAGGAGCTCGGCGTCCTTCTCGATGACGCAGATGTCGACCACGGTCTTCTTCTGTGCGATCTGGTCAAGCAGGTAGCCCATACCGAGGCCTCCAAGGACGACCTTCTTGGTAGCGGCCCTCACCCCAGAGCGTGCTGTCCAGACCTCCGACGGTGACAAGCTCATCCAGGGTTTCCACTTCGAGCCCTTGAGGAACTCGAGCGTCGGGATCACTACGTCCTCGGTGAAGTAGGCCCTGCCATGATCGTGCCACATGTCGGGTGCGTCAGTGACTGGCAGGCCGTTGAGCACAGGGAAGATCTTCTTCGAGTAGCGCAGGGTTCGACAGCCTGAGTAGAGGCAGTTATCCTCGCCCTTCCCTGCCATGATCACAGGGGCGTCTGGGAAGACCAGGTCCATTGGGTTCTCGATCTCGTAGGTCTCGGCGATGATGCCGATGTCTCTCCTTCCTTTGGGTGGTTTGGCCTCGGACCAGGGCACAGCCTTCTCCATCGCATAGCGAGCTCGAGACTCTGCTCTCTTCTGGGCTGTGACTGGGTCTTGGAATGGCAGGTTGAACAATGTGATCACCTCCTAAAGTGAGAAGGCGGAGCAACCAACTGAAAGGCAAGTTAGCTGCTCCGCCTTCAACGATCTTATAACTAAGGAAAGGACTACGTGCCGTGCTTGTGCTCTTCATCAGGCTGACGAACCTTGCCGCAGGTCGGGCAGGGTATGTAGAGATGATCGATCAGTATTCGTGTGGCGAGCTGGCTCCTGTTGATGCCCTGCTTCTTCGCCTCACTGTCCATCACCTTGACAAGGCCCGGAGGCACTGAGATCGAGATCTTCTTCACAGCCACGTCAGCCTCCCTCGAGTAGGCTCTCCAGCTTCGGTGAGCACCCAGCACAGACATGCCGTACTGTGACCCCTGCCCTCAAGGGTTTGATCATCTTCACGATCTCTGACCAGTTCCTGAGGCCTTCGCCCTCCACGGTCTTGGCTCCACATACGTCGCAGGTGTACTCGACCACCTTCCTCTCGATTCGCTTCTTCGACATTCCTACTCCTCGTCGTGATCTACGACAAGGTGCTTCCCGTCAGGGTCACCGTAGTGGTCTTCGCAGATCAAGTAGCCACAGCCGAAGCAGCGACTGTCCTCGTCGAGGCCTGGCTTCTTGCACAGTGCGCACCTGCCGTCGTCCAGCCCAGGGTTCCTCGGCTCTTCCATGTACTCCGTCATCAGCTCCTCCTTGATGATCTCTTTGCCAGCCCTCCGTATAGCCCTCTTGGCTCTGTTCACGACTGACTTGTAGAGCTTCTTCGTGGTCGTGTTGCGGCCATCGCTGTGGCCGCCCGGGCCCCACCCACCCGAGCTCCACGAGCTTGTGCCGCCACCGTGTCGATCAGCGGCCTTCTTCTCCGCCTTGTTTCTTTGCTTTGGGTCTCCCACGCTTCTTCCTCTTCTTGTACCTCGGCTCTGGTCCAAACTCCTTCCCGTCGACCTCGGTCCAGTTGCCTCTGCGATACTGGTCCATGAGCTGATCCAGTTCCTTGTTGCCAGACTGCGCAGTCTTCTGTTCGAGCTCGTAGATGGACTTGCACTTCCCGGAGCAGAAGATCAGATCCTCGTGGGCAATGTGCTTGCCGCACGTTGGACACCGCTTCGTGCTCGACTCCCCGACCTTAGTCGTCTTCAACATCTCCTGCTTAGTGACCATCCTACTTTGGCCTCTCGAATCCCATGATCTCGATGAGGTCAGCCATGCTGATCAGCGAGACCCACTTCTCCTTATTCGGATCCCAGATCTCGTGCCACACCTCTGGGTGTGAGCCGGTAGGGTCGAAGGCAGCCCAGTCTCGGACCTGCTCAGCCATCATGCCAAGGAAGTCCTGGAAGTAGACCCCGTTCTGCCCAAGAGTCTGCCGGATCACTACGTAGGCCCGCCCATTGAAGCGGAGCTCGAGCTCGTAGATGTTGAAGTCCTCGTCGCCAAGGACGTTGTCGCTAATCCTGATCCAGATCTTCGGATTCATTCCACTCCTCCAACGCCTGCCTTATGTGCTCTGCGTAGATCGAGTTTGCTCCTACCAGCCAATCGACCGTGGCAAGAACACCACACTCGAAGCTGAGCTCTGGGTAGTCAGTAGAGCCGTGGTCATCGCCAAGGAACTCGAGCACCCATGAGTGCAGGTCGGACAGCTGATCAGGCATGCTCTGACGACTTGTGAGGTGAAGCTCGGTTCCCCTCGGCCCAAGAAGCGGAGCCTCGACTTGATCAAACTGGGCTCTCCTCTCCAGGTCCTCCTTCAGGCACTTCTCGATCCCCTTCAGGGTCCTCACCAGCTCCGGCATCGTCCCGTCCAGGAACTGTCTGCCTATCTTCGTGTTGTAAAACTCTATCATGATCTTCCTCCCTGCCTACTACCTCGCCGATCTTATCCGCTCTGACAAACAGCTTGCGGATATCCCGCAGCACAGCCTCCAACACGCACGAGGCCGCAGCACGCTCCCCTTCGCTCCACCCCTCGTACAGTTCAGGGACGTAGAGCTCCAGGTTGAAGTTCTCATGGTCGACGTTGTTGAGGTGCATGTTGAGCAGAGATCGGGCCACAGCCGAGCTCGGCAGGTACTCCGGAGTGATGTACTGCGCCACCGCCCAGTCCCAATCCTCCTCCTTCACACCAGCCTCTTTGATACGGTCGACGAACCCGGCCACGTCCATCAGCATACTGATCCGCTGCTCGTCCGGCGCCGCATCTCCTTGATTCCAATTGAAGATTCCGACATCCCCACTGAGAAAACTGGCCCTCAGCAGGAATTTGGCTTCTGGTAAACTGATCAGTCCAAGTCGATATTGCATGGCGATCTTGCACAGGTACGCTCCACACACGCTCGGCCGGTCTAAGTCGTACGCACGGCAGGCCACGTAGTTCAGCACGGAGCCCTTTAGGTACACGCACGGGAAGTTCATCACCAACTCCCCCCTATAGGGGGGACTGTCTTGCACAGTACAGAACTGTTCCATGGTGACGTTGTGCGGATGACGTCCTGTGGCGTTGGCTTGCTCGAGCAACTGCTCTGCTTCCCCCTTCTCCACCCTCGCAGCGAGCACCACACAGCACAGCCCACATTGGCAGCAGATGTCCGAGGCG
>Ga0207796_1000291_pt1 | contig 20725 bp, 22 predicted proteins | sample Pon1CUnioCityCA_6_FD_187274 | JGI IMG/M metagenome (GOLD analysis project Ga0207796, IMG submission 187274) | Marine sediment microbial community from Union City, CA, USA - Pond 1C Sediment 1 (SPAdes) | ecosystem: Environmental > Aquatic > Marine > Intertidal zone > Salt pond sediment ...
CAGGCAATGCTTCCGGCATCAACGATGGCGCCGCTGCGGTGATCGTGACGACGGCCACCCGCGCAAAGGAACTGGGCCTGAAACCGATGGCCCGTATTGTCGCGTTCTCGGCCGCCGGCGTGGACCCGTCGATCATGGGCACCGGACCAATCCCGGCCACCCGGGCCTGCCTGGAAAAGGCCGGCTGGACGCCGCAGGACCTGGACCTGGTGGAATCGAACGAGGCCTTCGCCGCACAGGCGATTTCGGTGAACAAGGAACTCGGCTGGGATCTGTCCAAGGTCAACGTGAGCGGGGGCGCCATCGCGATCGGCCATCCGATCGGCGCCTCCGGCGCACGCGTATTGGTGACCCTGCTGCACGGCATGCAGCGGCGCAATGCCCGGCGCGGCCTGGCCACGCTGTGCATCGGCGGCGGCCAGGGCGTCGCGATGGCGTTGGAGCGCATCGACTGATACCGGCCCGACCTCGGCCCCGGCACCCTGCCGGGGCGCCTTCCGGCCGAAAATCCCGCTATGCTTGAAGTGTTATGGTCCTGCAGAAACGATGGGGTGTGCCGTGAGTGAGCGACGGCTGATCAAGAAATACCCGAACCGACGTCTCTACGACACGGAGGAAAGCCGCTATATCACCCTGGCGGACGTCCAGCGGCTGATGCTGGACGGAACGGACGTGAAGGTCATCGACACCCAGAGTGGCGAGGACATCACGCGCGGCATCCTGATCCAGATCATCACGGAGCAGGAGGCGGGTGGAAATCCCCTGTTCACGACCGACATGCTCACGCGGTTCATCCGGTTCTACGACGAATCCGTACAGGACGCCTTCTCCAGCTTTCTCGAGCAGACACTGAAGCTGTACAGCGAGCAGCAGGAACACATGCGCGCCCAGATGGATCAGATCGTCTCGGCTCCCGCGGTCGAGACCTGGACGGAACTGGCGGAGCGCAACATGGAGTTGTGGCGCGAAATGCAGAACAGTTTCTTTCAAGCGGCGCGCCTGGCGCCCGGAAAACCGGCACCCCGCTCCAGAGACGATTGAAAAGCCGGGGCACAGGTCCCGGCGCCCTTCCCACAAAAAACGTTCAGGCGACGCTTGACAAGTCTCGTCGGGTCTCCTATGCTGCAATGCAACAATGCTGCACTGCACCAAACCGGGGTGGTGGCATTCCCCAGGAGATTGAATCATGCAAAACCAGATGTTCGATGCCTATAATGAAATGGCTCAGGGCGCTTTCGAGGCCATGCGCAAGCTCGGCGAGATCAACATGCGTGCCGGTGAGCGTCTGTTCCAGCAGCAACTGGACCTGACCAACACCATGTTGTCGACCAGCGCCCAGGGCATGGAAGGCCTGACCAAGGCCAAGGGCTACCAGGAACTGGTCACCGCGCAAGCCAAGCTGGCACAGGGTTATGGCCAGGAGTGCCTCAAGAACTACCGTGACGCGGTGGAAGTCCTCACCGAGGCCCGCGATGCCGCTGCCGAGGTCATGGATCAGCAAATGCAGGCTGCCAGCAAGAACATGCAGGCCGCCGGCGAAACCATCAAGAAGGCCGCGGTCAAAGCCGCTGCCTGACGACAAATCGGCCACGAGCCGCCGGAGGGGGCGCTGGGCGCCCCCTTTCCGCGTTGTGCCACGGGTCGCAAAACGGGAGGATGCATGGCTGCACGTATAGCGTTGGTTACCGGTGGCATTGGTGGAATCGGTTCGGCCATCTGCCTTGAGCTCGCGGATCGGGGTTTCAAGGTCGTCGCGGGCTACTACCCCGCGGAGAAGGATCTCGCCGAGGCCTGGCAAAAGAAACAGGCTACCGAGGGGCGCGAGTTCGAGATCGCCTCGGGTGACGTGTCCTCGTTCGAGGACTCGCAGAAAATGGCGCAGGAAATCGTCTCCCGGGTAGGACCCATCGACGTGCTGGTCAACTGTGCCGGGATCACGCGCGACAAGACCTTCAAGAAGATGGAACCCGAACAGTGGCGGGCGGTGATCACCACGAACCTGGACAGCCTGTTCAACGTCACGCGCCAGGTTGTGGACGGCATGACCGAGCGCGGCTGGGGCCGGATCGTCAACATTTCCTCGGTAAACGGGCAGCGGGGGCAGTTCGGGCAGACCAACTACTCCGCCGCCAAGGCGGGTGCGCATGGGTTCACCATGGCGCTGGCCCAAGAGGTCGCGCGCAAGGGAGTCACGGTGAACACCATCTCCCCCGGCTATATCGCGACGGAGATGACCCAGGCCATCGCCGAGGACGTGCGTGCGCAGATCGTCGCGCAGGTCCCGATGGCACGCATGGGAACCCCCGAGGAAGTCGCGTACCTGGTCGGGATTCTCTGTGACGACCGGGCTGGCTACATCACCGGCGCCAACTACGAAGTCAACGGTGGGCTGTTCATGAGCTTCTGATTACCTTGTTGGAATCCCGAGGAGACCCGGGATCCTCCCGGTACCCGCCGGTGGCCCCAGGGCCACCGGTTTTTTTGGTCCCGAATTGCCGCCCCTGAGCGGGCCGTCAGCGCCTGCGGGCCCTGAAGAAGGCCGTGAGCAGCTCCCCTGCCGGTTCGGCCAGCACGCCGCCGGTCACTGCCATTCGATGATTGTGTGAAGGATGCGCCACGAGGTCGAGCGCGCCGCCTGCCGCACCCGTGCGCGGATCCGGGGCCCCGTAGACGAGGCGAGCGACTCGCGCGTGGATCATCGCGCCGACGCACATCGGGCAGGGCTCCAGCGTGACGTAGAGCGTCGTCCCCGGCAAGCGGTAGTTGTCTTCTGCCCGTGCCGCCGCGCGCAGGACGCGGATCTCGGCGTGCGCCGTCGGGTCCCGCTCGCCGATCGGGGCGTTGTGTGCCTGCGCAAGGCATTCGCCCCCGCGCACCAGCACCGCACCCACGGGGACCTCCCCCGCACATTCCGCCGCGGCCGCCTGGGCCAGTGCAAGGGTCATCCAGTGGCGATCCTCATCCGGGTCGCACGCCGGCTCGGCAACCATCGTCAAGGCTGCGATCGGCCCATCAATCAACCGCTGGGCGCCGCAGCGTCCAGCGCGGCCTCGATCGGAGCCCGCAGCTGCTCGGGGGTGGTGGTCGGCGCATAGCGTTCGATCACGCGCCCGTCCCGGCCGACGAGGAATTTGGTGAAATTCCACTTGATCGCCTGGGTCCCCAGCGCGCCTGGAGCCTCGGCCTTGAGATATGCGTATAGCGGATGCGCGCCACTCCCGTTGACCTCGATCTTCGCGAACATCGGGAAGCTCACCTGGAACCGGGTGCTGCAGAAGGCCGCAATCTCGTCGGCGGTTCCGGGCTCCTGGTGACCGAACTGGTTGCACGGGAACCCCAACACATGAAAGCCCCGATCGGCATACGCCTGCTGCAGGGATTCCAGGCCCGCGTACTGCGGCGTGAAACCGCAGGCGCTGGCCACGTTGACGATCAGCAGAACCTTTCCGCGGTAGTCCGCGAAGTCCTGCAGGGCGCCATCGAGGCGCTCTGCGGTGAATTCATGAATCGCGGACATGTGCGGGCTCCTGCGTTGTTCGCAAACGGCGTTCGAGGTCTTCCAACAAAGCGGCGACACCCTCGGACAGCGCCGAGACCAACGCCACCGGCGTACGGTTCGCCATCGGTTTCGACTGCTCGAGATTCCAGAGCTGCGTCCAGCCAGGACCCTGGACGAAGACGCGCAGACCTGCGCGGGCCACACCCGTACCGTCCACCTGCAGATCACCGTGCAGCGCTGTCACGAGCACATCGAGGCGCAGCGCATCGTCCTCGACCGCCGCTTCGGCCACGAGGTTCACCGGTGCAGACGCCCGGGTCCAGCGCTCGCGCAGAACTTGCTCGATGTGTTCGCGCGGGTTCAGAAACCATTCGTTGTAGAAGTCGGATTCGTAACGGTAGGGCGCCGGACGGTAGACCAGACCCTTCCCCGCCAGCTCCGGGGCGATCCGTACCGAGGCGAGCTCCACGCGGACCGGCTCGCCCTGGGGGATGGTCGCCTCCGGAATCTCCAACAGAAACCAGGCGCGATCCAGTGCGGGGCGTTCCGGCAACAGCGTACACCCACTCGCCAGCAGAGCGGCAAGCAGGATCCAGGACAGGAACGTTCGGGTGATTCTCATCTCACGGACTCCTTTCCAGCGTGCTCCGGGGCGGTGGCGCCCCGAATATCGCCCCGGCCGGATTGCGCCGGGCGTCTTCGGTCAGGGACCGCAGCGCGGCGGTCGCCGCCTGCAGATCCCCCAGCGTACCCGACAGCCTCTGCTCGTTCGCGCCCAGTCCGCGATCGAGGCGCGCGACGAGTGCCTCGATCTGCTGCACCAGGGCGGCGATGTCCGCCTGTTCGAGGCTGGTCCGCAGAGCCCGCAGCGCGGCCTGCGCCTCCGTAGGCAGAGATTGCGCCTCCGGAGACGCCACCAGGACTTCGGCGGCCGCCATCAACTGCCGACCCTGAATCACGGCCGCGTTGATCTCGGTGGCAAGTTCCCCGGCCACCCGGTTGAAGCCCTGGACGTCGAGATCCGACGCCTTCTGTTCCAGGGTGAACAACAGCAGCGTGGCGCCATCGATGACCGCCTCGATATCCAGCTGGGAGAACCTGCGCAGCGCTGCTTCCGCATTATCCAGAAACTGGACCGCAATGCTGGGGGCAGAGGGAATGTGGATGCTGCGGGGCTCCCAGGCGATGGGCAGGGGAGGATGGGTGACCGGATCCAGGAAATCGAGCTCCAGATAGTTGATCCCGGTGATGCCCTGGGCCGCCATCCGCACACGCAAGCCGTTTTCGATCAACAGCTGAAGATGCGGCTCCGGGTCCGGGCCGAACAGACTGGTCCGGCCCCTGGGCGCAAAGCGGTCCAGTCGCACCCGGCCCTCGACCATCACGTAGCGCTTGCGCTCCGTGGGCGCGACGTCGGCCTGGTACTCGGCCGCGGTGAAGCCCAGACGCGTGACATCGCCGATCGTCACGCCCCGGAACTTGATCGGGGCGCCGACATCGAGACCCTGTACCGAGCCGTCGATATAGGTTTCGATCACCGTGGTGGGACGCAGCAGGTTCCCGGTGCCCATCACGATCAGAACGATGATCAGCGCGGCGATGGCACCGAGTATGAACAGGCCCAGGCGGAAATTATTCGCGGCGCTCATGCCGTCAAGTCCTCTGTCTCGGCGCGATTGAGAAAGCGCCGTACCCAGGGGTGCCGACTGGTGTCGCGCAACACCCGCGGATCCCCCTCGGCCGCAATCGACCGGGTTTCCTTGTCCAGCATAATCACCCGATCGGCGATCGAAAAGATACTCGGCAGCTCGTGCGTGACCACGACCATGGTCATCCCGAGAGTATCCGTAAGCCGCCGGATCAACTGGTCCAGCTCGGCCGAGGTGATCGGATCGAGGCCCGCTGAAGGCTCGTCGAGAAACAGCACCTCGGGATCCAGGGCCATGGCGCGGGCAATCGCGGCGCGCTTCTGCATGCCTCCGCTGATGGCCGCGGGGAGGTACCCCCCGAACTCTGCCAGGCCGACGAGCTGCAGCTTGGCGAGTGCGATCTGGTTCATGGCCCGGCGCGGCAGTCGGGTGTGTACCTCGATCGGCAGACGGACGTTCTCCAGCAGGGTCATCGACCCGAACAGCGCACCCATCTGGTACATGACGCCGATGTGGCGGAGCACCGCTTCCCGTTCCCCGCCCTGTGCCCGCGTGATGTCCCGATCTCCAATCAGGATGCGGCCGGCCATCGGCTCGTACAGCCCGATCATGTGTTTCAGCAGCGTACTCTTGCCGCTGCCCGAGCCGCCGAGGATCACGAACACCTCGCCGGCGTACACGTCGAAATCCAGGTTTTCCATGATCACGGTGGACCCGAAACCCATGGTCAGACCCTCGACACGGATGATGACGTCTCCCGAGGCCATCGCGCTCAGATGCCGAGTTGGTAGAACAGCACGGCAAAAAGGCCGTCGGCGACGACGATCAGGATGATCGCGGTCACTACCGCGCTGGTGGTGGAACGTCCGACCGAGGCTGCGCCGTTGCCGGTCTGCAATCCGCGCAGACATCCGACCGTCGCCACCAGCAGCCCGAAGATGACGGCCTTGAACAATCCCGAGCCCAGATCGGTCGGGGTGACCGCACCACTGACCTGCTGGAAGAACGCGACCAGCGGGATCCCGAACCCCCGCATCACCAGCGCCGCCCCCACCAGCCCGATCAGGTTCGCGTACAGGGCCAGCAGCGGGGCAACAAACAGCGACGCCAGGACCTTCGGGACCACCAGGAAGCGCACCGGGTCCAGCCCCATGGTCGTGAGCGCACTCACCTCCTCGTTGACCTTCATGGTCCCGATCTCCGCGGCAAAGGCGGCCCCCGAACGCCCGGCCAGCAGGATGGCCATCATCAGCGGCCCCAGTTCCCGGAACAGGGAGATCGAGACGAGATTGGCCACGAAGATTTCCGCGCCGAACTGGCGCATGGCGATGGCGGACTGGAACGCCAGGATGACCCCGAGCAGAAAGGCGATCAGCGAGACGATCGGCAAGGCCTGAAACCCCGCGGCTTCCGCCACCTTCAGCGTGTCGCCCCAGCGCACGCGATGCGGCCGCGACAGCGATTCCACGAGGGCCCGGCTCACCTCGCCGATGAAGGTGATCTGCGTCTGGATCTCGTTCCCGACCGCGCTCACGCCCTCGCGGAACAACTGACGGCGCGATCGGCGCGCCGGGCCCTGGACGGCGATGGCGTCCGCGTCGCGATAGGGTTTGAGATGCCCCTCGACGGCAGCATTCATGCCGACCATCTCGATTTCGGACCCCAGGTCCGCCGCCTGGCGCTCGATCCCGTGCAGAAGTCCGGCACCGGCACCGTCGCAGTAGGCAACGGCCGACACGTCGACCGTGAGGACCGCTGATCCCGAAGCGAGCTCCCGGGCATCGTCCAGAACCCGATCCCATACGGGACCCAGGGTGAACGCGTCCATGCGCCCGGACAGCGTCAGGCACACTCGGGGCTCCCGGGCCGGCGTATGGGTAAACGGTGGGCTTGGCGTACGTTCGGGCGATCCCATCACTGCCACTCGCGGTTCATCCGTTCATAATAGCAACGAGCGGGAACCATGCGCCCGCGACACGACTCCATTGGCTTCAGGTGCAAGGATACCGGATGCAGAACGCCCCCCCCGAAGTGGACCGCGATGCCCTGACCCGTGTCGAGGCGTCCTTGAACCGTGTGCTGCTCGGTAAACCCGAGGCCGTCCGTCTATCGCTGATCTGCCTGCTGGCGAACGGGCACCTGCTGATCCAGGATCAGCCGGGCGTCGGCAAGACCACGCTCGCGCATGCCCTGGCCCAGGTTCTGGGCCTGAACTACCGGCGCATCCAGTTCACCAGCGACCTCCTGCCCGGAGACGTTCTTGGCGTTTCGGTATTCGAACAGGCCCGCTCGCGCTTCGAGTTTCATCCCGGCCCGATCTTCACCCAGGTGCTGCTCGCGGACGAGGTCAACCGGGCACCGCCCAAAACCCAGAGCGCCCTGCTGGAGGCGATGCAGGAACGGCAGGTCAGCGTCGACGGGAACACCTACCCCCTGCCCGAACCCTTCTTCGTCATCGCGACCCAGAATCCGCTGGAACAGATCGGCACGCACCCCCTGCCCGAATCCCAGCTGGACCGGTTCCTGATGTGCATCGAGCTGGGCTATCCCGACACCCAATCGGAACGAGCCCTTCTCGAGGGACTGGGTCACCGCGACGATTCGCAACCCGTGCCGGCCGAGGCCAGCCCCGCGGACCTCCAGACGTGGCAGGCTACCGTCACGACCGTGACCACGACGCCGCCGCTATTGGACTACCTGCAGGCTCTGCTTCAGGCCAGCCGTGACCCGGCCCTGTTCCAGTCCGGCCTGTCTCCCCGGGCCGGTCTCGGGCTGCTGCGCGCAGCCCGTGCCTCCGCACTTCTCGACGGACGTACCTTCGTCACGCCCGATGACGTGCGCCGGGTGCTGCCCGCGCTCGCGGTCCACCGCATCACCTCGCGCGACCCCGGATCCCGGGAAGCCGCGGTCGACCGCCTGCTGGAATGCGTGCCGGCCGAGTGAGTTCCCGCGCTGGCACCGCCGCGGTCTCGCGCCGGCAGGCCTTGCGGGAGGATCTGATCCGCTGGGTGACCCGACGGCATCGAGCGGACGGGCGTGAGGCCGTGATCACGCGCGATCGCGTGTACATCCTGCCGACCCGCCAGGGATACCTGCTGCTGTTGATCCTGCTGGCGATGCTCCTGGGTTCGATCAACTATTCCAACAACATGGCTTTCCTGCTGACGTTCCTGATCGCCGGAATCGGCCACAACGCGATGTGGTACACGCACCGGAACCTGCTCGGACTGCGCCTTAAGGGGTTGCCCGTCACGCCCGTGTTCGCCGGGGAACCCGTCGCGGTGCGGGTGCGGGCCGAGGACGCCGCGGGCCGGGGTCGGGAAGCCCTGCACCTGACCATCGGTCCGCACTCCAGCCGCTCGGCCCATCTCGAGGCCCAAGGGTCGACCGTGATCGAGGTTCCGCTCGACCCGCTGCCCCGAGGCTCCCACGGATTGCCGAGACAACGTATCGCGACCCGCTATCCGCTGGGCCTGCTGGAGGCCTGGACCTGGCTCACGCTGGATGCCGAAGTTCTGGTGTATCCGCGGCCGATCGCCGGAACTCCGCTGGCCCTCGCGCCCGACGCCAGCCATGGCGAACAGACCGAAACCCGAGCCGCGCTCGAAGGTGCACCGGACGAAATCCGCGATTACCAGCCAGGCGATCCCCCCGCGAGAATCGCCTGGAAAGCCGTGGCACGAACCGGCCGACTGATGGTGCGCGATGCGTCGCTGGCTGCAGGCCGACCGATCTGGCTCGATTGGGAACAGTTGCCGGGAACAGACATGGAATTGCGCCTCTCGATCCTGTGCCACGAGGTTCTCGAGGCGAATGCCGCCGGCCATTCCTATGGGCTGCGCATACCGGGGAAGAGCCTGGGGCCCGGCGTAGGCCCGGAACACCTTGCGGACTGCCTGCGCGCGCTCGCCGTGTTCGGACAACGCGCACCCACCGGATGATCGCAGCACTGTTCACCCGGCCGGGTACCCCCCGGTCCGAACTGTTCGGGCTGTGGCCACTGCTGGCCGTCGTGCCCGTGGCGGCCCTGCCGCACGCCTGGGAGCAGCCCGCCTGGGTCACGGCCGTGGTCGCGCTGGGCTGGCTCTGGCGTGTTTTCATTCACGTGACCCACGCCAGGATGCCCGCGCTCTGGGTGCTCGTTGCCCTGGTGTTGGCCGGCGGCGCGGCCACGGTGAGCCAGTTCGGAACCGTGACCGGGCAACAGGCGGGCACGGCACTGCTGCTGGTGATGATCGCGTTGAAGCTGCTGGAGATCCGCTCCCAGCGGGATATCGTGATCACCCTTTTCCTCTGTTATTTCCTGGTCGCGACCACCTATTTCTTCAATCAGTCGTTGCTGATTGCCGGCTACTCGCTGATTTCCGCCTGGCTGATCACGGCCGCGCTGATCCAGGTCCATGCCGGGCGCCCTTTCCCGATCACCCGGCTGGCCCGCTCGGCGGCACTGATGATCGTGCATGCATTGCCCATCATGCTGATCCTGTTTCTCGTCTTCCCGCGCATTCCAGGACCGATCTGGGGAACGCCGCAGCCCGACTCGGTCGGCCAGACCGGGCTGTCCGAGCGACTCGAACCCGGGGATATCGCACAGCTCCTCGAAAACGAGAGCACCGCAATGCGGGTGCGATTCGACGGCCCCCCACCGCCGCCCCGGCAGCAGTACTGGCGGGCATTGGTACTGGGCGACTTCGACGGACGTGGCTGGCGCGTCGACTGGGATCGTCCGGAGCATCCGGCCCTGATTGGGGAGAACGCTTCCCTGAGCTACGAGGTCATGCTGGAACCCACCCGCTCGCGGTATCTGCCGCTACTGGACTACCCGGGCCAGGTCCCCGATCAGGCACGCCTTCTGGACAACCTGCAGGCGGTTTCGAAACAACGCGTGGATAGCCGCCTGCAGTACTCGGGTGCCGCACGCAGTGAACCGCCCGGCGCAGAACCGATGAACGCCTGGGAGCGTGCCCGCTATCTCAGGCTCCCGGCCAGCGCAGCGCCGCAGGCACGCGAGCTGGCGGCCCGATGGCGCAGGGATCACGGTGACGACGATACGGCCGTCGTCAACGCCGCACTGGCTCTGTTCGCCGCGGATCCGTTCCGGTACACGCTGCGTCCGCCGCCATTGCCGGGCGACCGCACGGACACCTTCCTGTTCGAAACCCGTGCCGGCTACTGCGAGCACTACGCCTCCAGCTTCGCGGTGCTGATGCGGGCGGCCGGAATTCCCGCGCGGGTTGTCACCGGATACCAGGGCGGCCAATGGATGGACACCGGAAACTACCTGCGGCTGCGCCATGCCGATGCCCACGCCTGGAGCGAGGTGTGGTTCGAGGGTCGAGGCTGGGTGCGGGTCGATCCCACGGCCGCGATCGCACCGGAGCGGATCGAGACCGGGCTCAGCGGATTGTTTGCGGACGACGCCGATGCCCCGGCATTCCTCCGCCGATCCGGGTTGAGCTGGACGGTGCGCTGGAGACTGCAATTCACCGACTGGCATGACTTGCTGACTTATCGCTGGGAATACCTGGTCCTGGCTTTCGACCCGGAACGGCAGCGCGAGCTCTTCGCAAGGTTCGGGCTGGACCCCACCGACTGGCGCAGCGTGCTGATCGCGCTCGTCGTTTCCATGGGCGCCATCGGCGCCGCGGCAGGGCTGCTGGCCTGGCTGCGAAGACCACGCTCGACACGCGACGCCGCGCAACGGGCGCTGGACCGTCTGTCACGCCGCCTGGCGCGAATCGGTCTCGCTCGCCGACCCCACGAAACGGCCGAGGGATATGCCGCCCGTATCCGCTCGCAGCGCCCGGACCTCGACCCGATGCTCCAGGATTTCACCAACGCCTACGTGCATCTGCGCTACGCGGCACTCGGACCCGGCGAGGCAACGCATTTCCGGCAGCAACTGAACCACTCCCTCCGCACGGCCCGAATCCGAACCTGAATGCGGGTTGGGGCACAAAAAAACCGGGGTCTGTGGCCCCGGTTTTCGTTTGCTGCGGTATTCTGGAGGGACTGCGGTCAGGCGGCGTCGTGCCCGAAAATGAAGTGATGCCGTGCGCGCCGCTCATCCTGCCGCCGCGCCACTTTCTGGACTTCCGGGCGGTTGGCGAATTGCGCCAGGGTGATGCCGTCGAGGAATTCGTGCAGCTGCTGGCTCAGGTCGTCCCAGAGTTCGTGCGTGAGACACCGCTCACCCTGCTGGCAATCCTTGTGGCCCTTGCAGCGGGTGACGTCGACGGACTCGTCCACCGCCATGATGATATTCGCGATGCTGATCTGGTCCGCCCTCTTGGCCAGGCGATATCCGCCGCCAGGTCCGCGCACGCCCTCCACGAGACCGGCTTTGCGCAGCTTTGCGAACAATTGCTCCAGGTAGGAAAGCGAGATTCCCTGACAGTTGGAGATGTCGGACAGGGTCACGGGCCCGATGCGATCGTGGATGGCCAGATCCATCATCGCGGTGACCGCGTAGCGGCCCTTGGTTGAGAGCTTCATATACGGCGCCTCCGAGGATTGCTGCGCATAGTGGTGGACCATCTTCCCTTGGGATCGGCGAGTCCCTTCCGCTTTTCTTGACCAGCGGAGTCGGGAATGATTCCATCATTCGCACCGATTTCTGACGAAAGGCCATCATAACACCATGGGATTTGGCGCTCGCGAGGGGCCTGCGGACTCCCTGACCGCCCGGCTCAGCAGCGCGCGCCCGACGCCATTCAGCCGGCCGCGTCCAGGATCAGCACCAGCGTGTTCAACGGAACCTGCGCGAACAGTCCGATCACGTCCTGGTTGCGCATGCGCACGCAGCCATGCGACGCCGGGGCTCCGATTCGGTCTTCCTCGTCGGTCCCGTGGATGTAGATGTACCGCGAGAAGGAATCGACGTCGCCGCCCTGGTTGATGCCGGGCTCCAGCCCCTGCAGCCAGAGGATGCGCGAGGTCACCCGGTCTCCCGGAGCGTTTTCTCCCGAGCCGGTCAGGACGGGAGCAATTTCACCGGTACTCTCACGGCCGCGGAACACGGTTCCCGCGGGCGCGGCATCGCCGATTTTCCGCGCCACCCGGTGAAGCCCGAGCGGCGTCTGCAGGCTGCCCGCGCGGTTGCCCACCCCACGCGCCGCAGTGGAGACCGGAAACCGCTCACGGATTCGGCCCGCCTCCCAGACGTAGAGAAGCTGTTCATCGACGCGTACGAGCAGCACGGGGCGATTCCACCCGAGCGGTGCTCGGGCGAGTGCGCCGGAGACGGCCTGGTCGATCCAGTCCTGGGTTGCGGCGCTAGCGTTGGTTGGCAAGATCCAGCACCTCCCCCGACACGGAATCCGATACGAATCCGTCGGCGCGCAGCGACGCCACGTATTGGAGGTAATCCGGGGCCAGTCCGGTGACGTATTCGCCGGTGAATACCGAGCAATCGAAGTTCTGGATCGAGGGGTTGCCTCGCTTCACCGCCGCCACCAGATCTTCGAGATCCTGGTAGATCAGGCGATCGGCGGCGATCGCGGAACAGACGTCCGCCTCGTCCCGTCCGTGCGCGATCAATTCGCTGGCCGCCGGCATGTCGATTCCGTACACGTTCGGAAAACGAACCGGCGGCGCCGCAGACGCGAAGTAGACCTTGCGCGCGCCGGCCTCGCGAGCCATCAGCACGATCTCGCGCGAGGTGGTACCACGCACGATCGAGTCATCCACCAGCATCACGTTCTTGTCGCGGAACTCGAGCGAGATGGCGTTCAGCTTCTGGCGCACCGACTTCCGGCGGCGGGTCTGCCCGGGCATGATGAAGGTGCGTCCGATGTACCGGTTCTTGATGAAACCCTCGCGGTACTTGATCCCGAGTTCGTGCGCCATCTCCAGCGCCACCGTCCGACCCGTGTCGGGAATCGGAACGATCACGTCGATATCGTGGTCCGGCCAGATCCGCCGGACCTTCTGTCCCAGCCGGGTCCCCATCCGCATGCGCGCCCGGTGCACGAAGATGTTGTCGATCACCGAGTCCGGGCGAGCGAAATACACATGCTCGAAGATGCAGGGCGTGAGCACGGCGTCTGCAGCGCAGGAGCGGGTCGAGATTTCACCCTCGGGGGTGATGAAGATCCCCTCCCCCGGCGCCAGATCACGCTGCAGTTCGAATCCGGCCGAATCCAGCGCGGCGCTCTCCGACGCCACCATCCACTCGGTGCCCTCGGGGGTGTCGCGGCGACCATACGCCAGCGGTCGGATGCCGAACGGATCCCGAAACGCGACCAGTCCGCGTCCGGCGATCATGCCGACCACGGCATAGGCGCCGCGGGCGCGCTGATGCACCCGGGCGATGGCGTTGAATACCGACTCGGCATTCAGGCCGTCGTCCAGAAAACGGAGCAACTCCTGCGCGAAGACGTTCAACAGGATTTCGGAATCCGAATCGGTGTTGATATGCCGGCGGTCGGTGGCGAACAGCGCCTGCTTGAGTTCCCGCGCATTGGTCAGATTGCCGTTGTGGCCCAGCGTGATGCCAAAGGGCGAATTCACGTAGAAGGGCTGCGCCTCGGCGGAACTGGAGCTTCCGGCGGTCGGGTATCGGACATGCCCGATGCCCATATTGCCGTGCAGCGTGCGCATGTGCTGCGCGTGAAACACGTCACGCACCAGGCCGTTGTCCTTGCGCAGATGCAGGCGGCCCAGATCGTCGCAGGTCACCATGCCCGCAGCATCCTGGCCCCGGTGCTGCAATACCAGCAAGGCATCGTACAGCGCCTGGTTTACAGGGGCGGTCCCAACGACGCCTATGACTCCACACATACGTACTCCCCCCGGTTCGGGGCCATCGAATTTCGGGTCACACCTCGGTCTCGGCGTTCAGGTTCTGCAGCCGCTCCTGGAGCGGCTCGGGCAGCATACCCACGAACCGATCCACGACGCGCTCGAAATGCGGCACCATGGCACTTTCCTGCCACCAGACTTCCTCTGAAAACAGCGTCAGCGACCCTGCGAACACGAGAACCGCGACGATCAGCGCACCCCGGAGAACTCCGAAAACCACCCCCAGAGAACGGTCGGTCCCGGTCAGCCCGGAACCCCGCACGACCCGATTGGCCAACACCCCGGCGATGCCGCCCAGGATCAGCACCAGGACGAAAATGCCCGCGAACGCGAGCCCGAGCCGGAGGGTCACGTCGGTGATTGCTTCCGGCAGATAGACGGCGACCGCGCTGGAATACTGGATTCCCGCCCATACCGCGATGATCCAGGTCGCCAGGGAAAAAACCTCGCGCACAAATCCGCGGTAGAGGCTGATCAGCCCTGAAATCACGATCAACGCGATGAAGACCAGGTCAATCCAGTTCACGACATTCGACTCTCGTCCACGTGGCTTCCCGAGACTCTTTGCGGGCGCAACGCGCGCCGGACTGTGGAGGCGTTAGTGTACCGTACCGATGCGCCACCGTGCGCAGTGGCTGCCCGGAAAGGGCGGAAAGGAACCGCGCCGGCAACGTCAAGGGTGCGCGATCACGATACCGGAGATATTCAGCTGCTTCTGGATGTCGTCGCGAACCCGCAGGGCACGATCCCGCTGTACCTCCGGTCCGATCTTCACCCGCCAGACCTCGTTTCGGTCCAGCGACGCTCTTTCGATGAATGCCGCATAGCCCGCCTCGCGCAGACGCTGCATCTGTTCCCTGGCATTGGCCTCGCGCCCGAAGCTGCCGACCTGCACGGCCCATCCCACGCTTTCCCGTTCCGGCGCCGGGGCCGCCGATACCGGCACCGGGGTCCGAGCCGGCGCGGGTGGAATGTCCACGGTGCTTCCGGGTTGATTTCGCGCCTCGGGCCAGGGTGCCGGCGGCATCGCGTCGGGAGCGCGCTCCTGGGCTGTTTCCAGGCCCTCGGCACCGCCGGAGAGTTGCGGCTCCACGAACAACGGCCGCTCGGGAATCGGTTCGTCCAGATCCTGCAGGTATTCGTAACCGGCACCGTCCAGCAACCAGGGGAGAAACAGAACGGAAAGAAAAATCAGCAGGATGGCGCCAGCCATCCGGTACCGTATGGGCGTCGCGACCGTCATGGCCGGCACACCCGGGAGTCACGGCACCCTCTCGGGAGACACGGAGTCCGATTGCCATGCTGTGCGCTGGGCAGGGGGAGTTGGGTCATTCGATCCATCAGGCTTCCGGTAGCCATGGCCGCACGGTCGCCCAGCCATGGAGAACAAAGGGTCAGTATACCGGGCACCCACGCGTTTTTCCCGAAAGGGACGTTGGCCATCATGCCGCCGAAACATCGGCCTGCGAGGTCTCGGACGGCAATCGCTCCAGTACCGCCTGCACGGTCAGGAAGGATCCGAACACCAGCACCCTGCCTTCGCTCCCCGCCTGCTTCAGGGCGAGCTCCATCGCTGCAGCGGCATCGTCGGCGACGGCGACGGAGCCGAAGCCCGCCGTGCGCAGTTCCGATGCGAGTTCCTCGGCGGACAGCGCGCGCTCGGAGGGGATCGGAGCCGTGACCCAGCCGTCGATGTGCTCCCTCAGCAGCTCCCACATCGGCGCCCGACGCTTGTCGGCCATGATGGCCACGATCGCGACGGTCGGGCCGGGAACGGGATGCGCACCCAGCCAACGGGCCAGCTCACCCGCGGACTGGGCGTTGTGCGCAACGTCCAGCACCCACTCGGGTGCGCCGGGAATCGTCTGCAAACGTCCCGCGGGCGCGGCGCGCAGCCCCCTTTCGAGGACGGCCGCGTTCAGTCTCGATCGCAGCCCGAGCACCTGCACCACGGCCAGCGCCGTGGCCACGTTCGCCAGCCGCGCGCCTTCCAGCCCGAAACCTGGGTCCGGCCCGATGTCGAGCGCGGTCGAGGATCCTGCCCAATGCCACTGGAGATCCCCGTGCCCGGGCACCAGCGCGAAGTCACGGCCCTGCCAGGCGACCTCCGCACCCAGATTCCGCGCCCCCTCGAGTACGCTTGCGGGCGGCGCCACCTCGCCCAGAACGGCCGGACGCCCGGGCCGCAGAATCCCCGCCTTCTCGCGCCCGATGCTCTCCCGATCCGGGCCCAGCCACTGTTCGTGATCGAGGTCCACACTGGTGATGACCGCGACGTCCGGATCCCACACGTTGACCGCGTCCAGGCGCCCTCCCAGCCCGACCTCGAGCACCTGAAAGTCCACGTGCTCCCGCTGGAACAGCCACAGGGCCGCAAGCGTGCCGAACTCGAAGTAGGTCAGCGTGCGCTCACCACGGGCGGCATCCACGGCGGCAAAAGCCGCGCACAGATCGGCGTCGCTGACCGGCTTGCCGTCGATCGCAATCCGCTCGTTGTAGCGCAGCAGATGCGGCGAGGTGTAGGTCCCCACTCGGTAGCCCATCGCCTGAAGCAGCGCCGAAAGCACGGTCGCCACGGTGCCCTTGCCGTTGGTTCCCGCGATCGTCAGGGTCTTGGGGCAAGCGTCGCGCAGATGGAGTTCGTCGGCGACGGCGGCCACGCGCTCGAGTTTCAACTCGATGCTGATCGGGTGCAGGGTCTCCTGCCAGTCCAACCATTCCTGGAGCGTTTCAAAGCGCATGGTGTGCCCTGGCACGTGCGGGCAGAAACTGCCGTTGCCGAGACCCGATCGGTGGACAGCGCAGACGGGTCAGTCCGAACTCCCGGAGTTTGCCGGCATCACCTCGCCCTGCACCGCCGCGCCCGCATGTCGTTCGCTGGCCCGGGGCTCCCTGGACGCGGACTCGCGGGTCCCTCCCCGGGCATGATGGTTCAACATGCCGAGAAGACTCGCCAACCGTGGCCGCATCTCGCTGCGAGGAATGATCAGGTCGATCGCGCCGTGCTCGAGCAGGAATTCGGACCGCTGGAAACCTTCCGGAAGCGTCTCGCGAACCGTCTGCTGGATGACCCGGGGACCCGCGAAGCCAATCAAGGCCTTCGGCTCCGCGACGTTGATGTCGCCGAGCATCGCGAGACTCGCCGACACCCCGCCCATCGTGGGGTCGGTCATCACCGAGATGAACGGCACCCGGGCTTCGCGCAGGCGGGCCAGCGCGGCACTGGTCTTCGCCATCTGCATCAGCGAGAACAGGGCTTCCTGCATCCGCGCGCCTCCGCTCGCCGAGAAGCAGATCAGGGGAATGCGCTCTTCCAGCGCGCGCTCGGCTCCGCGTACGAAACGCTCGCCCACCGCGGAACCCATCGAGCCGCCCATGAAGAAGAAATCGAACGCCGCGGCCACCAGCGGCGCGCCTTCGAGTTCACCGCGGATCACGATCAGGGCATCCCTCTCGCCGGTACTCTTCTGCGCGGCGCTCAGGCGATCCCGGTATTTCTTGCTGTCGCGAAACTTCAGGGTATCCGTGGCCTCGATGCCCGCCCCGATCTCTTCGCGCGGCTCTTCGTCGAGAAAGATGTCCAGGCGTCGCCGCGCGCCGATACGCCGGTGGTTGCCGCACTTCGGGCACACGTCGAGGCTGCGTTCGAGCTCCGGCCGGTACAGCGTGGCGTCACAGCCCTCGCAACGGACCCAGAGTCCCTCCGGCACCGCGCGCTTGCTCGCGTTATCGGTGCGGATCCGCGACGGCATCAGCTTTTCAAACCAACTCATGCGTTATCCCTGTCTACTTACGGCGTCCGTATCAGGCGGTCGCCGGTGCCTCGGCCATCCGTGCGGCATCCATCGCCGCGCGCATGCCGCGCACGATCTCCGCGGCCGCGATCCGGAACTGTTCGGGCTGCTCCGGATACTGCTCGACCAGACGGACGATGGCACTGCCCACTACCACGGCGTCGGCGACTCGAGCCACCTGGGCCGCGGTCGCCGCGTCGCGAATCCCGAAGCCCACACCCAGCGGCAGCTCCGTCATGCCGCGGATACCGTCGAGACGCGCGCCGAGTTCACCCACGTCGAGCGTCTGCGAGCCCGTCACACCCTTCAGGGAAACATAGTAGATGAATCCCCGGGCTGCATCGGCGACGTGCCGCATGCGCAGGCTGGACGTGGTCGGGGCCAGCAGGAAAATCGGATCGATCCCCGCTCGCTCCAGCAGATCGCTGAGCTCGGCGCTTTCCTCGGGCGGCAGGTCCACCATCAGCACCCCGTCGACTCCCGACTGCGCGGCCGCTTCGGCGAAGTGTTCGGCGCCCATCCGTTCCACGGGATTCAGGTAGCCCATCAGGATCACCGGTGTTTCCGCATCCTCGCGCCGGAACTCGCGGACCATGTCGAGCACGCCGCGCAGGCTGGTCCCGTGCGCGAGCGCCCGTTCGCAGGCCAACTGGATCACCGGGCCGTCGGCCATCGGGTCCGAAAACGGAACCCCGAGCTCGAGCAGGTCCGCCCCCGCAGCCACCAGGTCGTGCATCAGGGGGACCGTGACCCCAGGTTCTGGGTCCCCCGCCGTCACGTAGGGAATCAACGCGGCGCGACCGGCTCCCTGCGTCTCGGAAAAGCGTTTTGCAATGCGGCTCACAGCTGGATCCCCTCCAGACGGGCGATGGTGTTCAGGTCCTTGTCACCCCGACCCGACAGGTTGATGATCAGGCTCTGGTTCGCCTTCATCGTCGGGGCGAGCTCGAGCACGTGGGCAATCGCGTGGCTCGTTTCGAGCGCGGGAATGATGCCCTCGGTCCGGGTCATTCGATGGAACCCGCGCAGCGCCTCGTCGTCGGTCACCGAGACATACTGCGCCCGACCGATGTCCTTCAGCCAGGCGTGCTCCGGGCCGACCCCAGGGTAATCGAGGCCGGCGGAAATCGAGTGGGTCGGGATGATCTGTCCGTCATCGTTTTCCATCAGATAGGTGCGGTTCCCATGCAGGACGCCCGGGCGCCCGGCACACAGCGGCGCCGAGTGATGGCCGGTGGCAATCCCCTCACCACCGGCTTCGACCCCGATCAGCGCCACCGATTCGTCCGCCAGGAAAGGATGAAAAAGCCCAATGGCATTGGACCCTCCGCCGACGCAGGCCACCAGGGCGTCGGGCAACCGGCCGGTCATTTCCAGGTGCTGCGCGCGGGCCTCCCGGCCGATCACCGACTGAAAATCCCGCACCATCGCCGGGTAGGGATGCGGACCCGCGACGGTCCCGATGATGTAGAAGGTGTCGTCCACGTTCGTGACCCAGTCGCGCATGGCCTCGTTCAGGGCATCCTTCAGCGTGCGCGACCCGGAATTCACCGCGACCACGTCCGCGCCGAGGAGACGCATGCGGTACACGTTCGGCGACTGCCGCTGAATGTCCTCCGCGCCCATGTAGACGACGCATTCCATGCCCAGCCGCGCCGCCACCGTGGCCGTCGCCACGCCGTGCTGACCGGCACCGGTCTCCGCAATGATCCGGGTCTTGCCAAGGCGCTTGGCGAGCAGCGCCTGGCCGATCGTGTTGTTGACCTTGTGCGCGCCGGTATGGTTGAGATCCTCGCGCTTCAGGTAGATCTGTGCGCCCCCCAATTCCCGGGACAGGCGTTCGGCGTGGTACAGAGGGCTCGGGCGTCCCACGAAATGAGCGAGGTCGGCGTCGAATTCCGCCAGAAACTCGGGGTCGAGCATGAAACGCTCATACGCGCCCTGCAGTTCTTCCAGCGCACCCATCAGTGTCTCGGCGACAAAGCGGCCGCCGTAGGGTCCGAAATGTCCGCGCGCGTCGGGGAACGCCGCCCAGTCGATTGCCTGCTTCATCTCACTCACTTTCCACCTGTCTGACCGCCTTGATGAATTGCCGGACGAGCTCCGGATCCTTGAGACCCGGGGCCGATTCCACACCCGAACTCACATCGACCCCGTAGGGCCGTGTCCGTGCCAGCGCCGCCCCGACGTTCCCGGGGTCGAGCCCACCCGCGAGCAGCCACGGACGTGGCAAGGGACCGGGAATGGAACTCCAGTCGAAATGCCTGCCGGAACCCCCGATGGTGCCCTGTGCGTGGCTGTCCAGCAGAAAACCCCGTGCATCCGGATGGGCATCCATCTCCGGCCGCGGATCTTCACCGCCGCCCATCGCGATCGCCTTGAGATATGGAACCCCGAAACGGCTGCAGAACGCTGCATCCTCGGCTCCGTGAAACTGCAGATAATCCAGACGCAGCCCCTCCAGCACCGCCTCTACCTCTTCCGGCCCCGGATCCACGAACAACCCCACCGTTGCGACGAAGGGCGGTATTGCACGAATGACCCGCGCAGCCTGCTCCAGGTTCAGCGCGCGCCGGCTTCGCGCATAGAAGACCAGCCCCAGCGCGTCCGCTCCCGCCTGCGCCGCGACTCGGGCACTTTCGGGTTCGGTGATGCCGCAGATTTTGATCCGGTAACGCATGGTGGCGGACAAGATTACCAGAAGGCGCCACGGGCGCATCGCCTGTCGCCGCTCGCAAGGGTCACGAGCCCGACTCGAAACCGCCCGAAGCCTGGATAGGACCGCCCGGCAGCAGGGGCGCCACCGCATCGGGTGAGGAAGACGGCAGCCCGAAAGCGGGATCATAATCGACGCCGACAAAGTACAGCCCGCCCGCGGGCGCCGTGATGCCCGAGACACGCCGATCACGGGCCTGCAGGACCTCGGCCACCCAACCCGCTTCCTGCTTGCCCTGCCCGATCGCGATCAACAGACCGGCAAT
>Ga0207796_1000292_pt1 | contig 20720 bp, 10 predicted proteins | sample Pon1CUnioCityCA_6_FD_187274 | JGI IMG/M metagenome (GOLD analysis project Ga0207796, IMG submission 187274) | Marine sediment microbial community from Union City, CA, USA - Pond 1C Sediment 1 (SPAdes) | ecosystem: Environmental > Aquatic > Marine > Intertidal zone > Salt pond sediment ...
TCATGAGGTGAATCACAGAATATATGCCTTTCCAGCAAAACGGCTAGATTGCCGCGTCGCCCTCAACTCGTCTCGGGCTCCTCGCAATGACAAGTTGCATGGTGTCCGCGAAGGCGGACACCCGGCGTAAGCCAGCAGGGAGGACTTCAGTCCTGCGGACGGACCGAGGACCGGGTAGGGGCTTCGCCCCTGACAGGGGACCGAAGCCGGAATCTGCAACTGAAAGACTTTTGATTCTCTATTGTCCCCAGCAGTAGATCAAGGTCTGCCCAACACCAAGCCCCGCTTAAGCGGGGCTTCTCTCAATCTGTCATCAACATAATTGCCAGGGGATGGGATACTCGCGAGGATCGATCCTCAGCCCCCAGATTCATCTGGGGGTGAGTTGGGAGATATAAACATCGGAGAGATTGCCGTGTCCCCCTCGACTCGTCTTGGGCTCCTCGCAATGACAAATTGCTAGGTGTCCGCGAAGGCGGACACCCGGCGTCAGCCAGCAGGGAGGACTTCAGTCCCTATGCATAGCAGCGGGATGGATTCCCGCGGCTGCCTGTTTTCACCCCCTGAAATGGTCTGATGATAGTTTTGCCCACCAGAGCGCATCCTTATAGCTGCTTGATTCATCAAACGCTGGATGGGATTGCCGCTCTGCCCTTTGACTCAGCTCAGGGTCTCTCGCAATGTCTTCAGCTCCTTTAATTGTCTCCAGAGGCATTGATTTATGAAATCATATAAGTGTTTGGATCCACTGAGAAATCCCCGCTTTGACAGTAGGGACATTTCTTACCGTCAAGGGCGAAAGTGGCTGAAATATCCTTGGATTGGCAAACTGGACATTGATCGATGGGTTTTTTAGAAACAACCATGAACTCCTCTCCACAAGCAAGACACAGATAAGGGCAATCATTCCCGATACATTGAGCTAAGCCATCATGATCTGGATGATAGGCATATTGCTTGCTTCCAAACTCATCAATATAGTACGGATTGCCATCTGACCAGGCTTCAATCGATTTGCCGCAGGTGCTGCACTTGAAAATACGCCCCTCTGCCATTGAATTTCCTTTTCCTGGTGAATGTGATTGGTTCCAGTTAATCATACACCCAACTGATCACCATGCCAGCTGATGCTGGCTCACATATACCTGATATAAGGGAAAATGGATTTCCGGCGCCAATCAGGGTGGAGGGCTTGCGCGGCGTCCCGGGAGAAACAAGAGGCCAGTCCATCCCCCATCGCTGCGGGATGAATTCCCGCGGCTGCCTTTCTTCGCACACTGAAGTGGGCTGCATATAGCCCGCCAGGGCGCACCCATGAAGCCGCTGGATTCATCAAGCGGTGGATGGGATTGCCGTTCTGCACTACGTTCAGGGAAGGCTGTATAACTCCTACCTAAGCCAGGCTCGGGACAGGCGCAATACCAGGTTGAAGATGGTAGGTCTTCCAACCCACCCCCGGCTGAACCCGGGGGCTGAATCACTGCAAACCTCCCTGAAGGGAGGTTTCTTTGGAAACCCTACTTGAGTTGGGTTTGGGTTGACCTAGCCTAGTGGTTTATTCCAAACAAGGCCTGATAGTTAATCAAGGGTATGGTTTGCAAAGCAGAACCATCCTAATAAAATAATGAGTCAGGGAATATTATGAAAGGAGATCAATTATTAGGTATTGCTGGATAGATCAATCCTGTTCTTAGGTAGGTGAACTTATCAAGATTGACTGTTTGATACGTCCTGGCGCCTGTTTTGATGATCTTGTCTCCAAACACTGTTTCCATCCAACCCTCTGGAGGAGAGAAGAACCAGCCATCGGGATCACCATGTTTCTTGATCACAGCAGAAAATTCCAATATTGAGTCGGTGTTATATTTCACTCCTCTTACCTGATAAGTATTAACACAATCTATGGCGGTTATGTTTGTGGCTTCGATTGCCTCAGATGTCTCAATTCCGATAGCAACATTACAGTTTGTGGTTTCAATATTGTTTACTGTAGCGGAGTCAAAAAAATTTACGCAATGATGGCCCCCGCCACTGATATAACTATCCTGTATTATTACATTGTGGTAATGAATATCTATACCATACCAAAGACTATTTAAAGTTTGAAGGTGGGAGATTTGAGCAGGCCCCTTTATGTTCAGGTTTCCTTTTCCATTTTCTATGATTACGTATTCCATGACTGCGTCTCCCACCCACATCCCATTCCAAGATCCAGCACCTGATTCTGGTTGATAACTATTGGGACGAGGATAATCCTCTTTGGCATAGAAAAGTATCTCAGAATAAGAACCAAAATCTTTGCTGTTTAAGGAGTTTCCGTGATCCGTGGTGAAGATGATTGGTTGATCCGATGTACCAATAGCTATAAGCTGGCAATGTCCAAATCGAATCGTGATTGCGTTTTTTTGGTACTGAGTGGTTCCAGTAGGATCTCCATGTTTAGTGACAAATGTATCTCCCCATCCTAATCCCTCGCTTTGATCATCAAAATAGGCGCTCACTATTACTTTTGTTCCAGGTTCAATCGTGATTTTCACGCCATAGAAACAGCGAATATCACCTGTAACATGATGGACTCCACTCCAAGTTTCATCATGCCTGATAATACCGCTGCTGGTCATCTTTTGTTGAATGTGTGTTGGAGAAGGAGTAGGTGTTGAGGTGAGTTGTGGGATTGGGGTGATTGTTTTAGCAGGGGAGCTTGTTCTTGTTGGATAGAGTGTATGTGTATTGTCTGGTTCAGATTTTATTTTGCCTTTTTGTGGCTGACAGGAAAGTGTCAAGAAAGCCAGAGGAATGATAATTATCCAAAATAGATGGTATGCATCTATGTTGGAGGAAGTGTCTTTTTCCATCACTGTAGTCCATTTGAGCTCACCCAGGGATGGATCCCTGGGCTGCATGTTGTGATACGGCAGCCCTCACTCCGACTGATCCTCCAGCTCCTGCTGGTAATGATCCAGCACCCGCCGTTTGGCTTGATCCAGCAGCAGGGTGTAGGTCTCGTAATTCTCGTCGGGGATGGCGCCTTTGCGGTCCAGTTCCTGTAAAAAATGCAGTAGATCCTGCAGCAGCTGATATAACCCTTGCATGTGATTTCCTTGTCAGTCTACCTCTCGGAGTATTTCCCCTTATTCTACCGCGTCCAGGTCAGCAGCATGTTATTGAAAGCCAGGATCCCGGTGATGCTCAATACCAGGAGGGTATTAAGCAGCAAATACACCCTTGCCAGCACCGCGGAGTACACTTTCCAGATCCGGATTGTGAAATAGATCAAAACAGGGGAAATAATTACCATGATCAGAGGGATCAGCAGCAGCAGCCGGGCATCCTCAGGAAGGGCCAGGGCAGCTTGATAGCTATAAGGGCGGTTTGCCAGGGTGTCGAAGTGATCCAGCCCCACACCCAATCCCAAACTGCACAGCCCGAAAATCCAGTTGGTCAGCTCAAATCTCAAGCGGAGTCGTCTCTCTCTGTTCGACAGGTTGTTCTTGCTCTTTTTGAGTTTCCTCCAGATCCATTTGCCCCCTTGAATTCCGTAGCGGGGTGCTATCACTATAGCCATTACGATAGGGAAGGCGATCAGTTTTGAAGGGATATCCTTGCTGTACAACATGAACAAACTGGACAGGGCTGTAGCCGGAACGACCTCCTCCCGGCGGCCTGGGTCATCCAGGCAGGCAGGGTCGACCACCCGCTGGGGATCTGCCAGGAATTGATCCAGGATGGAGTCCAAACAGTCATCATTGAAGGCGATCCCGTGGGAACCCAAAGGATCGACCACATGCTGGCCATAAGGGTAACTCGTCAAAGCCATTTCAGCGTATTCCGGGGGCGTGATGGGATCGAAATTCCCAGACAGCAGCAGGGTGGGTAGGGTGGATTCCCCTAAGGCTTCCAGGGTGTCCGGAGAGTGCTGGATCCCCAGGGCCTGGCAGGTGTCTGCGAACTCTTCCAGATCGCTGTTTTCCCAGCTGATGAGGGGAATTCCCAGATCCAGGTTGTCTTGCGTGATCTGGGTGAAGGGCTGATGTTCACTGCAGACCACGGCATAATAGGCTAAGCTCTCTTCAGAGAACTGGGAAATTCGCCAGTCCACCCAGGCTTTGAAGGTATCAAAACGGTTGTTTTCGGCTTCTTTGATGATGTAAGGCAGCAGCGCGTAATTGTGGTCATAATAGGCGATGCTGAACAGATAGTTCAGGAAGAATTCCCCGTCCAACTCCAGGGGGTAAAAGCGGTAATCAAGGCCTAATCTGACCTGTTCAGGATTTTGGTCTAACTTATTGATCAAGGCAATGAGCCTGTTCGAAAGATCGGGATAATTTTCAGCGCAGATCGGGTCCTGATCGCAGTCGGTGAATAATTCGTTGAGGATCCTGGTTCGGGTGGAAACGGACCTGTTCAGGTAGTCTAAGGGAACCGGGGCAACGCCATCCAGGATCAAGGTCCTGATGCTTTCTGGAAAATACTTCCCCAGGTATTGGCCCACGTGGGTCCCATACGAGACACCATAAAAGTTGATATTTTCGTAACCTAATGTTTCTCTGACCTTTTCAAAATCCCGGGCAATCTGCGGGGTGATGAAGTAAGCTAAGCTGATATCTTTTCCTGCCAATCGGGCCCGGCAGTAGTTCAGGTAATCCTGATAATCCTCGTCCTCTCCATCTTCTTCGCCGGGATTGACAGCGCCGTAGATGTCCTCGGTCACTTCCGGGCAGATCAGGCTGGGTTCCGCATATTGGGTGCCCCGCTGATCGATGAAGATCAGGTCCCGCTCCCTACCCAGCTTGTCCGGATAAAAATATTGGGGATACATTTCCAGGGCGGATGCGCCCGGGCCGCCGTGGGTGATCACCAGCGGATCAGGCTGGGTTCCTGCTTCATAACTGGGCCAGATGGCGATCGGGATCTGGAGGGTCTCTCCCGTTGGCTGGAAATGGTCGAGCGGAACAGTGATATACCCGCAGATAAAGCCTGCTTCTTCTGGAGAAATTTCCTCATTCCAGTTTCCATCTTCAGCAAAGGGACACAATGACAGTTCAAAGGCCTCAGCTTGGCGTTGGGCGCCGTTTGTATAAGTCCTGTGATCCAGGAAACCCTGCCAGTTCTCATCCAGGGCTCCCTGGCGGATTTCCGCCCGGGCATTCCCGACAGCGGGGAGTTCATCATTGATCAGCAAGGCGCTGATGATAATCGGGAAAAAGATCAGAATGGTGAAGGCCAGGCATCCGCTGAGGCAGTTTTCCAGCTTGCCCCAGATAGGCTTTTCGGCTGGCGGGTCATCCTGATTGTTGATTGGTTCCAGGCCTTCCACTACTTCATTGAATTCATCCATAATTTCGATTTCGGACGATAAACAAGGGTAAATAGGATCTGCCCGGCAGACCCTGTTGAAGAAGTGGTTTCATTATAGGTAGGGATGGTATCCCCTGAGATGTTAATTCTGTTAGGCAGGGAAGGCAGATAAGGGGACCGTGAGACTTTGAGACCGGGAGAGCGGTGCTTAGCGCGCGACTCGCCAGAAGTGAAGACATTCCTGTCCATCTCCCAGCGGGGGACAGCAATACCACGATACTTCTCTTCAACTAAGCTGCTCATAATGGCAAGCTGTTCGGTGTCCGCGACGGCGCAGCCAGGGTGGAGGACTTGCGCAGCAACCCGAGTGGAACGAGGGGCCAGTCTATTCTTAAATTCCAGGCGACCCGGAGGGTCGCCCCTGCGATCGATAGGTTTGCCCCCTCGTGGTATAAACCTCATCTCTAGCAGATTTTTAAGATTCCCATGCTTGACAAAGGGGGAAGAATCATCTATAAATAGGATAGTCGTTAGACGTATATACAACTATATACAGCTCAAGGACATATCCCATGAATTTCAATCTCAGTGTTGAAAAGAATGTCCCCCTCCGCATCAAGATCGCCGATCAGCTGCGAATGCTGATCACCAGCGAGTACCCCGAGGGCGGACGGATACCTAGCGAGGAAGAGCTCTCAGCTACCCTGGGCATCAGTCGGGGCACGCTTCGCCAGGCCCTCTCGATCCTCGCTGAGGAAGGCTTCATCGTCCGTAAACACGGTGCTGGGACCTTCATTAACCCCCACGTTTTGCAGCTGCGGGTGCGGGCTGATTTACCCTTTCGTCTCACGGACCTGATCGAAAACGCTGGATATACCGCCTCAGCGGAGATCCTGGATCTGCAGACTCAGATCGCCTCCCCTCAACTGGCGAATATCCTTCATTTGCATGAAGATGCTGAGGTAATGTCACTCACCAGGCTTTTCTATGCGGATCAACAGCCAGCCATCTATATTGAGGACCATTTTGCGCCTGCCCTGATCTGCCAGGAATACACAGAGCAGGATTTGAATAACTTTCTGTTTGAGTTCTTGGGAAAAAGCTGCCAGGTCAAACTCAGCTATACCCTGTCTGAAATTATTCCCATCAGTGCGGATGCTGAGATTGCCCGACAGCTCAACGTGGCTCCTAAAACACCCTTGCTGATGGGCCATGATACCCATTTCGACCTCAACAACACTCCGGTAGTCCATTCCTGGATCACTTATAAAGATGAGTTCATTCGTTTTCACCTAACCAGAAAATACAACAGTTGAACCAGATGGTATTGATATATAAATGATTTCCATCCAGCCACAAACCAAAATTTTAAGGAGGCTTGAACATGAGTAAAAGAAACTTTTGGAGAATGATGTCCCTGACGATCATCATCCTGATGGTCGCGACCGCCTGCGGCGGTCAAGAGGATGGGGAAAGCATGCAGCTGACAGTTGCCCTGTCATCTCCGCATGTCTGGATCCAGCCCGTGGTCGCTGAGTGCCAGGGCTTTTATGATGACGTTGGACTGGAGGTAGAACATGTTCGTTTCACCTCTGGACGGGCTGCCATGGATGCGCTGATCGGCGGTCAGGCTGACGTCGCCACCACAGCCATCTCACCAGTCATCTTTGCGGCCTTCCAGGAACAGCCGATGGCCATCCTGGCTGAGAATGCCCGCTTCTTGGATGAGAAACTCACCGCGCGAGTTGACTCTGGCATTGCGGAGCCAGCTGACCTCGAAGGCAAGAAGATTGGCGTCACCCTGGGTAGTGATGTGCACTACTTCCTCTATCTCTATCTGGACTATGCCGGCCTGACAGTTGATGATGTCGATGTGGTCAACCTGGGCCCAGCGGACATGGTGATTTCCTTGGTCAATGGGGATGTTGATGCCTTTGCAAGCTGGCGGCCCCAGCCGGACAATGCCAAGGCCGAGATGGGCGATGCGGCGATCTTCCTCACCCAGCCGGATCCCCCTATCTTCGAATCCCTCTATCTGCTCGTCGGAATGGAGGAGCTGGTCGAAGCCAACCCGGAAGCTCATGAACGCTTCATGGAAGCCATGGTGATGGCTGATGAATATGCTGCCAACAACCCCGAGGGCCTCACGGAATGCGTAGCGGCTGCCTCTGAGGTGGATATTGAGACAGCAGAAAGTCTCATGGCCGGTTATCAGTTCCAGATCTGGCTCGATCAGTCTATGATTGAGGGCTCTGAAAAGAGAGCCGTCTTCCAGCTGGAAAGTGACCTGGCGCCAGAAGGGGCTGACATGCCCGTTTTCAAGGACTTCATCGCTGAAGGACCACTGCAAGCTGTCGATGCGGACCGCGTTTCACTGGATTAATGGTTTCTGAAGTGTGCTGCCGACTCCATGGCGGGATGATCTACTTCTCCACCATGGAGTCTGGCGGCAGTCAACCGTTGTTTTCCTTTACCAGCCCAATTTTTGAGAGCGGTGGTTTTTGGGCAGGAGGATCAAGGTATGCTGCAGAAAGAGAGTTTTAAAGCCAGGATCTGGAACTTCTATATCAAAAATCAGAATAACCTGACCAATGTTATATCAATCCTGTTATTCTTGACCATCTGGGAATTATTCAGCCGTTTTGGCAGCCTGAGCATCAATCTCTTCCCCCCTCCCTCCTGGGTTGCCCAGGAGCTGTGGCGCATGATCCAGTCGGGGATGTGGTTCAATGATGTTTGGGTCAGCACTCGCCGGGTCCTGAGCGGCTTCATTACTGGATCAACCATCGCTATCATCATTGGTTTGATGACAGGGAGGATCGCCATTGTTCGGGCTTTGCTGGAACCGGTTATCCAGCTTCTCCGGCCGATCCCCTCCATTGCCTGGGTCTCGATTTCGATCTTCTGGTTCGGCCTGGGCGAGTCCTCCAAGCTGTTTCTGATCTCATATGGTGTGTTTTTCCACGTTTGGCTCAACACGCACATTGGTGTCTCGACTGTCGACCCCACACTGCTGCGGGCTGCCCGCTCGCTAGGAGCAAAAGGAAGGCGGTTGTTCTTTGAAGTCATCCTGCCGGCCGGCCTGCCCTTCATCATCGCCGGACTGCGGGCTGGTGTGGCAGTGGCCTTCATTGTAGTAGTTGCCGCTGAGCTGACCGGTGCCTCGGCCGGCGTGGGCTACCGCATCTCTCATTCCCGGGAGATCTTCCGGGCGGACCGGATGATGGTCGGCCTGATGACCCTGGGTGTGCTGGGTGGCATGGCGGATCAGATCTTTGCCCGGCTGTCCCGCAGGCTTGTGTTCTGGGCAGGAGAAGGGAGGAGCTGATGTTCAACTTCAATTCACGACAGAACAGCGGTGGTTCAGAAGGTAATGGAAAGAATTTCCTGCCGGGTGCCCATGTTTCCCTTCAGAGCCTGGGTGTGCGGTTCCAATCCGCCCGGGGAGAAGAAGTACATGCGGTGAGCGATTTCTCGGTCGAGATCGAACCGGAGGAATTTGTCTGCCTGATCGGCCCCAGCGGCTGCGGTAAGTCCACAGTATTAAACGTAATTGCCGGCTTTGTGGAAGCCACCAGTGGGTCAGCTGAGGTGGACGGCAAACAGATCCGGGAGCCCTCGCCTGACCGGGGTGTGGTTTTTCAGGATTATGCTCTTTTCCCCTGGTTGAACGTGCTGGATAACGCGAGTTTTGGGCTGCGGATGCAGCGGGTGGATAAGGAGACCCGCCGCCAGATTGCACAGGAAAAGATCGACCAGGTTCACCTTAAAGGCTTTGAAGCCAAATATCCCCATGAACTCTCCGGGGGTATGAAGCAGCGGGTGGGCATTGCCCGCATCCTGGCCAGCAACCCTCGGGTGATGCTGATGGATGAGCCTTTTGGTGCCCTGGACGCCCAAACCAGAGAGATGATGCAGGAGCTGCTGCTTGAGGTCTGGAGTCAATATAAGGCCACCGTAATCTTTGTCACTCATGACCTGGATGAGGCTATTTTCCTTTCAGACAAGATCATCCTTATGTCAGCCCGCCCGGGCACAGTTAAAGAGATCTACGAAAATCCACTGAAAAGGCCTCGAGAGTTAAGTGTCTACACCACGGCTGAGTTCATGGACTTGAAGCGGAGGTTGAATGCCTCTCTCAGGGAAGAGATCGCTGCCGCCATGGATTTGGCAGGATAACTGCTGGCATAATTTTTTATAGCATTGAGAAAGGAGTCATGATGAGTTTATTTGTCATTGGGACCGGTTTATCACGTACCGGCACGACCACGCTGAGAAAAGTGATCGAGGAACTGGGGTTTGGGCCCTGCTATAACTCGACAGAATTATTCATCCGCCCCCGGGGAATCGAGTTTTGGGAAGCGCTTGAAAAGGGCCAGGAGGTTGATTTTGAGTCTTTTTTCAGTGATTACAATGCCATCATTGGATTCCCGGGCTACATTTTCCATCAACAGCTCAAGGATCGCTATCCGAGCGCCAAAATCATCCTCAGTTACCGGGATCCAGACGAGTGGTATGAGGACATCTCGACCACCGTGTTTGAATCCGCCTCATCCCATGTCAATAAAGCCTATGCCAATGAGGTCAGGTCCTTTGATCCCTACCTGGCGGATTGCATCGAGCGCATCCATGCCCTGCAGCTGAGAATGCTTGAGGAAAATTATTTTGAAGGCAGGTTTTCGGATCAGGAACTTTCTGTCAAACGTTATGTAGAATGGAATGAATCCATCAAGGAGATCTATCCCGAAGATGAGCTGCTGGTCTATCAGGTCACTGAAGGCTGGGAGCCAGTCTGCGAGTTTTTGGGTGTTCCGGTCCCGGAGGACAAGGAATTTCCGCACCTGAATCATCCCACCTCCTTCCATAACCGCTCAACCTCTGGCTTCCTGGAGATGCTGAAGGATAACGAAGGACTGTAAATTAGCGAAAGCTGTAGATTGGGGACGGGTTGCTTGCTATGCTCGCGACCGAGGACGGGGGGTCGGAATAACGGTACCCACAATCTGTTATTGCGCCTGTCCAAGTGCAAGCGAGGGAAGCGCAGCGTGGCAATCTCGTCGATGTATCGTCAGTGTGTAGCAATCTTAATGAAATCTATGAACTGAATAACCATAGCGAGATTGCCTCGTCTCTCCTCTTCCCCCACGGCTTGGCTCGGGGTCAGAGTTCCTTCCTCGCGATGACAGGATGAGGGAGGGTATTTTCCTAAACCAGCCCCGAATAAATCCGACCGCTTCATTAAAAAGCAGATATCAATCTTCTGGAACCTGGATAATTGTCTCTAAATTAACGACCCAAATATCCATCTGGACCCGGTCTGCCATCTCAGCGATCCCAGCCAGGGGTATGGTCTGGGCGGTCAGCTTTCCTGCCAGTTTCTCCGCAAAGCCCCAAGCATTGGCTTCCTGGTACCAGTTTGCTGGTTCGGTGTTGGCATCATTATCCGGAAAACCCCCGGCGAGGCTTGCTGAGGGATCGATCTCGGCTTGGACATAGGCCAGATCGCAGTTTAATCGGGTCCACAACCCGGCCCGCTTCCGGAAGCCGTCATAGGCCTGCCGGATGTGAGGCTTATCCAACGCTGCCTGGACATGGTCCCGAGAGGCAAACGGCAGCAGCACCTTCAGGTGAGGGAGTGTCTCCCCGAGGTTTTCGAAGTTGTCAATCGGAACCCGATAGGGCCAGAAGTCAGCGGTCATATTGGGCGTGGCCACATCGGCTGGCCAGGTTTCCGTGGTGAACACGCCATTATCAAAAAAAGCCTGGGTCAGGGCCGGGGAGAACCACCGCCTGCCATTGATATTTGGGCCTTTGTCGTCCAATACATAGTCCTCCCCACTCTCCACGTAAAAAATAGGTCTGCCATCTGGAAAAGAAGGGTTTTGGATCCACCCCAGTGTGGAGTAATCGACAGCGATTGTTGTTGGGGTGTACCCTTGATGGTCATAGAAGGGGTTGTAGACTGGCTGGCGCTGGTCATTGAAATGGCCGATCTCCAGCGGGTACATTTCGGCCATGGTGGGATTCTCTCTGCCCACGAAGTATTTCAGTCCCGTGATAGCTTCCCCGTAATAAGCCATGACATTGGTTGCCACTACCCCGGCATGCGAGGAGGCGAACATACCCACATTGTCATACAAAGGTTCGACCGCAATTAATTCGTGTAGGTAGAACCCATCGATATTGGGGATCTCCCCCAGAGCAAAGCGGATCGTGTCCCGCAGGGCTGCCAGGCTGTTCGGGCCACCATAATCATACTCCCCCTCACTGGCAATCGAGGTTTCAGGATCGGTCTTTCCTGGCCAGAGGTGGGTGACCGAGATCGCTCCGACATCGACAGGGTTGTATTCCAGGTGAAATCCGATCCGGTCATTGTTGTACTTAGCGACAAACCAGGTTGAGGCCACGACGACAACCGGGGCTTGGCCCCCGTATCTCGGCTCCAGGGGCAGATCGATCCGGACAGCGATCTTCCCGTTCTCCGGGCAGTGAATGTGGGTGGTGAGAATTTGGCCGGCTGGGGCTGGTTCTGGCAGTTCCTTCTGCTGGGTTGGTGGATTATGTGTGATCGAGGGAGTATGTTGTTCCCCGCACCCGCTAAGAAATACAGCGGTCAGTAGTGTCAACAGCAGGACCAGAATCAGGGTAGGTTTCAAGCTTCTTGTCATGGTTACCTCCAAATTGAGATCCTGATTTGATTTAACCACAAAATAGGGGAAAAGCCTGCCCGGGGATTGATGACCGGCCACTGAAGAGATGCAGAGGACTGGTCTCATTGAGCGACCCCCGGCTGAACCCGGGGGCTGACTATGCTTTAGCCCGCAGGGCGCACCGCTGCAGCCGCACGATTTACCCAGCGGGGGGCAGGATGGCCCCCAATCCCTCCCCACCTTGCGTTGTGCGCTGGGCAAGATATAATGCAGGTTGTGCTGCTCCGGGCATCCTGGCTTGCCTTCTGATCCCCGGGCGCAATCCAGGCAAAGACCACATCCAAACCCACCGCTCCAGCTTATGGCCAAGAACGGATTACTGCTCAGTTTTTTCAGAGAACCTGAAGACGCCCAGCCCGCCCTGCGGGCCTTGGGGCGCAAAGGCTTTCGGCGCCGGGTGCTGCTGGAACGCACCGCGGATGGGCGCGTGCTGCGCCGTGATCCCCGCTACCGGGAGCGGAACCTGATCCACATTTTACTCGGGCTCTCTCTGGGCGGCCTCAGCTGGACCCTGGGTTATTTTGGGATGCTCCCCCAGTTGCTCTCCTCCCCGACCCTCAACACCCTGCTCTTCATCGGGCTGGGTTTGATCCTGGGCACTGGCCTGGGCGGGCTGCTGTCCAAACGCGTGCTGCCCAGCGTCTCCAAAAGGCTGGCCGACCAGTATGCCCGCTGGCTGCGGCGGGAGGAATCCCTGCTCATCCTGCTGGCTCCCGTCCACTCCCTGGCCGGGGCGGTCCGCAATTTGCGGGACTCGATTGAAACCGAGGCCTCGATCTTTGCTCTCCATCCCCAGCGAGATTTCCCACCCCTTGACGCTTCCCAGGAACTCACCACCCTCACCATGCCCCAGATCGAGGAGCATGCCGCCCGCCTGGCGCAAGAACACCAGGTTGACTTTAAAGGAAAATCCAACCGATTGCTCCTGGATCATCTCAAAAACGCCCGCCGGACCATCCATGATGTCTGCAGCGATCTGGGTGATTCCATTCACCTGGAACAGAACCTGAGCCCGGTCGCGGAATGGATCCTGGATAATGAATACTTAATCGAAAGCCACGGCCGGGATATCCTCACCAATCTGCCCAAAAGATATTACCGGGAGCTGCCCAAGCTCCGCGAGGACCCGGATCGCGATTATCCCCGGGTTTACAGCCTGGCCAAAGACCTGATTGCTCACACCGACGCCCGGCTTGACCGCCAAAAACTGGTTGCTTTCCTGGACGCCTATCAAGAAGTGGAATGCCTGACCATCGGGGAATTATGGGCCCTCCCGCTCATGCTGCGGGTGGCTTTGATCCAGCAGGTGGATCTGCTGGCCCGCCAGGCCTGGCAGGAGCAGCAGGATCGGGAGCTGGCTGATCTGTGGGCCAACCGCCTGCTGGCTATCCTGCGCCGGGACCCCGATCAGCTCTTTGCCGTGCTGGCTGACTTGGCTGAACAGCACAGTCAGCCCAGCCCTTATTTTGCGGTCCAGCTCAGCGGGCACCTCTATGATGAGGATGCCGCCCTGGTCCCCGTGCAGAGCTGGCTGGAGCGCTCCCTGCGGAAACCCCTCACTGAGCTGCATACGGAAGAACAATCCCGCCAGGCGGTCAGCCAGGTTTCGATCGGGAATGCGATCACCAGCCTGCGCCAGCTGTCCTTGCTGGATTGGCGGGAGATCTTTGAAGAGCTGAGCCATGTGGAAGCCATCCTGCAGCGCGACCCAGCCGGGATTTACAGCCAGATGGACTTTGATACCCGCAACCAGTACCGCGAAGTGGTTGAGGTGATGGCCAAAGGGGCCGGCCTGGAAGAAGTCGAAGTCGCCCGCCAGGTAGTGGAGCGGGCCTCGCAAGCCGAGGCTGAAGAAGGCTGGGAGTCCCGTCACAAACATATTGGTACATACTTGATAGGGGAGGGCAGGGCCGCCTTCTCAAAATCCATCCACTGTCGTGAGAAAGCCCCCTTCCGAATCCGGCGCTGGATCTATCAACATCATACGCCGGTCTATCTCGGTTTGATCCTGGCCACGACCCTGGTCGTCATGGCTTATCCCTTGATCCGCATCTTCAACTCGGGGCTGAATGTACTGAATGGCTTGGTGCTGGGGTTCTTAACCCTGCCAGCCAGCCAGCTTGCCACTGAGGCCGTCAATTATCTGGTCACCCGCATCCTGCCCGCCCGCAATCTGCCCAAAATGGATTTCTCCCAGGAAGGGATTCCGGATGCCTTCCGGACCCTGGTAGTGATCCCCATGCTGCTGACAGATCCGGAGACCATTGAGGATGAAGTCCAGAAACTGGAAATTCGCTATTTAGGCAACCGCGAATATAATCTGGTCTTCGGGCTCTTCTCCGATTTCCTTGACGCTGATTCTGAGGAAAAGCCCCGGGACCAGGCACTGCTGGAGATCGCCCGGGATGGGATCCAGCGCCTGAACCAGACCTATGGTCAGGGGCGGTTTTATCTTTTCCACCGCCAGCGGGTGTGGTGTGAAACCGAAGGGAAATTCATTGGTTGGGAGCGGAAACGGGGTAAATTGGAAGAGCTCAACTGCTTGATCCTCGGCCAGCGCGGTGAGGACCAACCTTCCATCGTCGCTGTGGGTGACGAGGACCGTTTGAGGGATATTCGCTTTGTGATCACCCTCGATAGTGACACCCAGCTGCCCCGGGATACCGCTCGGCGCATGATCGAAACCCTGGCTCATCCCCTCAACCAGCCCCGCATTGACCACGGGGGAAGGATTGCTGAGGGTTCTTATACCATCATTCAACCCCGGGTCAGCCCTTCCCTTCCCAGCGCTACTGCGACCCGCTTCAGCCGCATCTACACCGATCCAGTGGGCACAGACCCCTACACCAAAGCGGTCTCCAATGTCTATCAGGATCTGAGCGGGGAAGGCTCCTACATCGGGAAAGGGATTTATGATCCCCGGGCTTTCCACCGCATCCTGGAGGATACCTTCCCGGAAGAGCGCTTATTGAGCCATGACTTGATTGAAGGTGTCCATGTCCGGACCGGCCTGGCAACGGACATCGAACTCTTTGATGAGTTCCCCTCTGATTATCGCGGCTATTCCAGCAGACAGCACCGCTGGATCCGGGGGGATTGGCAGATCGCGGAGTGGATCCTGCCCCGGGTGCCCAGCAAAGACCAGGAGCGGATTCCCAATCCCCTGGGTGCGCTCTCCCGCTGGAAGATTTTTGATAACCTGCGGCGAAGTCTTGTCCCGGGGGCCAGCGTGGCTGCGCTGATATTCACCTGGCTGGTCACAGCTGAACTTCCTGTCTTCACTTCCTTGCTGGTGGGGGCGGGGCTGCTCTTCCAACCCCTGGCAGGACCGCTCACCTGGGCAACCAGCTCCCAGGGGCTGCGTTCGCTCTCCCTGAGACAGATCGCCCATGACCTGGCCCGGGCCTTTTCCGAGGCCTCATTGCTGATGCATCAGGCAGGTTTGGCGCTGGACGCCATCCTGCGCGTCTTTTACCGCCGCTGGATCTCCCAGCGCAAGCTGCTGGAATGGACCACAGCCCAGATGGCTGAGCGAAAAAGCGGAGACCAGGAAAATATATTCCAGCTGAATTTCTGGTTGATCTCCGGTTTGAGCGCAGTTCTCACCACGGGTGTTTATTTGCTGAACCCGGGGCGTCTGCCGGCTGCTTTGCCCTGGCTGATCCTGTGGTTCTTCAGTCCCCTGGTGGCCGGGCTCTTGACCCGCAAACAACCCGTTCTCAGCCAGCAGGGTGCCCTGAGAGATAAGGATAACCGGAAACTATACCGGGTTGCCCGCCGGACCTGGCGCTATTTTGATGACTTTGTCGGACCCGATACCAACTGGCTGCCGCCGGACAACTACCAGGTATCTCACCAGAACCAGCTCGCTTTGCGCACCAGCCCCACCAATATCGGGATGTGGATGCTGAGCGCCCTGGCAGCCAGCGATTTTGGGTATCTGACTCTCGATGACGCTGTCCATCGGCTGGAAAAAACCCTGGCTGCCCTGGGAGATTTGGAACGCCACCGGGGTCATCTTTTGAACTGGTATAACCTGGAAGATCTCCAGCCGCTTTCCCCCCGCTACCTGTCATCGGTTGACAGCGGCAATTTCATCGCTGCCCTGTGGACTCTTGAGCAGGGGATCGAGGAGAAACTCGCCCAACCAACCCTGGATTCTTCCATCTTAACGGGATTGCGGGATACCGGAGAGGTCTTACTGGAAGAATTGAATCATGAACAGGCTTCAGGAGAGGTCGTTCAGGGTGTCGCCAGATTATTGGAGAAGATCGAGGACTGCTCTCCTGCGCCACTGGCAATTATCCAGCTCATCAGGGATGTGCAGGATCAGGCCCAGGACCTGGCTGACAGGGCCCGTGATTTTGCCGGCACCCAGGCCAGAGCAGCCTATTGGGCCCGCAAATTCGAACGGCAGTTGACTGGCTGGTCGGAATTCATTGACCGCTATTTGTTGTGGATGCCGATGCTGGCGGAAAGGTCTGAAAAAGAGATCGCCGAGACTGGTTTGGAAGGCCTCCTCACTCTTTACAATAACCTCTCCGATGTGCCGTCCTTGCGCGACCTGGCTGGGGGAAACCTGGCGGATTTGCGGGACTTCGATCCCGGCCGCACCGACCCGGCGTGTTTGAATGAGGAAGATCCGGGCTGGTTAGAAGTATTTTGTGAGGTGTTCTCCCGCTCCCGCTGGTTCGCTGGTGAGATGGTTTCCCAGGCTGAGAGATTGGCTGACGATATGCGGGTCTTTTCCGATCAGATCGACTTGGGTTTTCTATATGATGAAGACCGCTCCCTGTTCACTATTGGCTACAACCTGGACGTGGACCAGTTTGACGGTTCTTATTATGATTTGCTGGCCAGTGAGTCACGCCTGGGCAGCTATGTAGCCATCGCCCGGGGCGATGTGCCCGTAGACCACTGGCTGTCCCTGAACCGGCCCTACGGCTCCCACCGCGGACACCGGGTGTTGTTGAGCTGGACCGGCACCATGTTTGAGTACCTGATGCCGCTCCTTCTCCAGCGCTCTTATCCTAATTCCCTGCTCGATCAGGCTGCCCGGGAAGCTGTTGATCTGCAGATTGCGTACGGTAAAAAACGCCGGATTCCCTGGGGCATCTCAGAATCAGCTTACGGGGACCTGGATCTCAATAAAACCTACCAGTACAAAGCTTTTGGTGTGCCCTGGCTGGGCCTGAAACGCGATCTTGAGGAAGACCTGGTCGTGGCACCTTATGCTGCCCTGCTGGCAGTGGGCATTGATCCGGGCGCGGTGGTGAAAAATATCAACCGCCTGGAAAACAAGGGAATGCTGAATGATTACGGCTACTTCGAGGCTGTCGATTATAACCGCCGGCCCAGGTCAGATGCCGAGCCGGGCGTTATTGTGCGGGCTTATATGGCCCACCACCAGGGCATGGGATTCCTGGCCCTGGGCAACTTCCTGCATGATGACCTGATGAAAAACCGATTCCACCAGGATCCCCGGGTCAAAGCTGCTGAACCGCTGCTCTACGAACGGGTCCCGGTCTCTCCTCCTGTTCACCATATCTCCACCCGGGAGGAGATCTCAACCCGGGTCCAGGTGCTGGGCATCGCTCCCTCGATCAGCAAATTCGACACCCCGCATACCAACACGCCCAAGGTCCAGCTGCTCTCCAATGGTCAACTTTCCTCCATGGCTACCAATGCTGGAGGCGGGTACTTGCACTGGAAGGAGATGGCAGTCACCCGCTGGCGAGCAGACAGCACCAGAGATCATTATGGTTCATTCCTGTATCTGCGGGATACGGACAGCGGCGAGACCTGGTCCAACCTTTATCATCCGCTGGACAAAACACCGGAATATTATACGGTTCATTTTCCGCTGGACAGGGCAGAATACCGCCGCCGGGATAACGGCATAGAAACCAGGACGGAAGTGATTGTCTCCCCGGAAGATGATGTGGAGATTCGGCGTATCACACTCATCAACCGCTCCATCCGTGCCAGAAGGGTCCAGGCCACCAGTTATTATGAATTGGCAATGTCCGCTCCAGGCGCGGATCGGCAGCACCCGGCTTTCAATAAACTCTTTATCCAGACCGAATCGCTGGCGGAGAGGCAGGCTTTGCTGGCTTACCGTCGGCCTCGGCACAAAGATGATCCTCCCATTTACACCATTCACAGCCTCAACCCCGTTGGGCAAACCCTGCCTGTCGGGATGCCCCAGTTTGAAACCGACCGCCGGGTCTTCATTGGACGGGGGCACTCCCTGGCCAATCCGCTGGGTGTGGAAACCAAGCTGGGCCTCAATGAAGGCTATGTGCTGGATCCGGTGTTCAGCATGCGGCGGGAGATTCATTTAGCCCCAGGCCAGAGTGTGGAATTGATCGCCCTGCTGGGCGTGGCTGACAGCCGGGAAGGCGCGCTGCACTTGCTGGAAAAATACCGCGACAGCGCTGTCATCGAGCGCGCGTTCGAGATTTCCTGGGCCTCAACTCAACTTAATCTGCGATCGCTGCGCATTCACCCGGATGAGGCCCGCCGTTTCCAGAAGCTGGCCGGATTCTTGCTGTATCCGACCGCTTATTTGCGCCCGCCGACCGACCGCCTGGATGATAACCGCCAGGGACAGGCTGGTTTGTGGAAGCATGGGATCTCGGGCGACCTGCCAATTTTGCTGGTCACCATTGCCGATGTGGGCGATCTGGGCTTGGTCCGGCAGCTACTGCAAGCCCAGGCGTACTGGAAGCAGCACGGCTTGCTGATCGACCTGGTGATATTGAATGAAGAATCCAGCAGCTATGAGCAGCCGCTGATGGAGCGCCTGGAAAAACTGGTCCAATCCTCCACGATCTATACCGGAGAGGATCAAGTTGGCGGGGTCTTCTTACGGGCTGTGGACCAAATTGAGGAAGAAGATCTGCTCCTGCTTCAGGCAGTGGCCCGGGTATCCCTGGTGGCAGCCCGCGGTCCGTTGGCCCAGCAGATCGGGGTGCCCCATGAGACCATTGAGGAGCCTGAGCAGCTGGACGCCAAACGGGTGGATGAGGAACCTTCCCGTCCGCTTCCCTTCCTGGAACTGCCTTATTTCAACAGCCTGGGTGGCTTCAGCCCTGATGGCAAGGAATATGTCATTTATCTCGGCGCGGAAACCAACACACCCGCTCCCTGGATCAACGTCATCGCCAATCCCCACTTTGGGACCCTCTTAAGCGAAAACGGAGCTGGATTTACCTGGTACGGCAACAGCCAGCGCAATCGATTGACCGACTGGTCCAATGACCCGGTCTTGGATCCGCACTCGGAAGTGATCTATATTCGGGATGAAGACAGCGGAAAAGTCTGGAATCCGACCGCCGGTCCCATTCGGGAGCGAAATGCCTATCGGGTCAGCCATGGTGCGGGATATTCCCGGTATGAACATAACAGCCATGCCATTGAGCAGCTGCTGACGGTGTTCGTGCCCACGGATGAGGAGGGGGGGGAGCCGCTGAAGATCAGCAAATTACGGCTGCGGAATGACTCCAAGAAGACCCGCCGCCTGAGCGTCACCTATTATGTGGAATGGACCCTGGGCGAACAGCGGGAAATGACTCAGCAGCACGTGGTGACCGAGTGGGAATCCAGGCCGGGACTGATCCTGGCCCGGAACGGCTATCACCCCGAATATGGAGAGCGGGTTGCTTTTGCTGCCATCTCGCCAGCTGCGGATTCCTTTACCTGCGATCGGACGGTGTTTTTAGGCCGCAATCGGGGGGCCAAGGATCCGGCTGCTCTCAAGCGGGTCGGGCTGTCAGAGCGGGTGGGCGCCGCGCTGGATCCCTGCGGCGCGCTGCAAACCAAATTAGAGCTCCCGCCAGGCGAGACCATGGACGTGATCTGCGTGCTGGGCCAGGGGGACTCCGAAGAGCAGGCCAAATCGCTGGCCCGTAAATACCGTGAAGTCCTCTCTGTCAATCAAGCCCTGGATGAGACCAAAGACTATTGGGATCGGATTCTTGATACCGTTCAGGTTGAAACACCTGAATTATCGGTCAATTTCCTGCTCAATCGCTGGCTGCTGTACCAGAGCCTGAGCTGCCGCATCTGGGGCCGCTCAGCTTTCTATCAGTCCGGCGGCGCCTTCGGCTACCGGGATCAGCTGCAGGATGTGGCAGCTTTCTTGTTCACCGAGCCTGCCCTGGCCCGGGAACAGATCCTGCTGGCTGCCAGCCGCCAATTCACAGAAGGCGATGTGCAGCACTGGTGGCATCCGCCCTCCGGGGGCGGCATCCGCTCCCGCATCTCGGATGACCTGCTGTGGCTGCCTTACATCACGGCCCAGTATGTGCGGGTGACTGGGGACAGCGAGATCCTCCAGGAACAGATCCCCTTCCTCAACGCCCCGGAGCTTGAGCCGGATGAGCATGAGGTATTTCTGGAACCTCAGGTGACGAAAGACCAGGCGACCCTCTTTGAGCACTGCCGCCGGGCAGTGGAAAAGGGCCTCACCCGGGGGCCGCAGGGACTGCCGCTGATCGGGACCGGGGATTGGAACGACGGGATGAACCGGGTGGGGGAGGAAGGCCGGGGAGAAAGTGTCTGGTTGGGATGGTTCCTGACCCAGGTATTGAAGGATATGGCCTGGCTTTCTGGTGTTTTAGGGGAGGAAGAACTGGCAGCGGATTATCAGGGGGAAAGGGAGGCGCTGGAAACGCGGATTGAGAAAGCTGCCTGGGATGGTTCCTGGTA
>Ga0207796_1000293_pt1 | contig 20684 bp, 17 predicted proteins | sample Pon1CUnioCityCA_6_FD_187274 | JGI IMG/M metagenome (GOLD analysis project Ga0207796, IMG submission 187274) | Marine sediment microbial community from Union City, CA, USA - Pond 1C Sediment 1 (SPAdes) | ecosystem: Environmental > Aquatic > Marine > Intertidal zone > Salt pond sediment ...
CAGAGGCAGTTCACGCGCATGCTGGATCTGGATGGTGTGGAGCTCGTCTTCACCGAAGACGCGCTGGAGGCAGTAGCCGAGGAGGCCATGGGCCGCAAGACCGGGGCCAGGGGCCTGCGCACCATCATCGAGGATACTCTGCTCGACGTGATGTACGAGATTCCCTCCCGCACAGACGTCGTCAAGTGCGTGGTCAATGGCGAAACCATCCGCCGCAAGACACGGCCTCTGCTGCTCACCCAGTCGGGGCGCTCAGTCTCCTGGGGTGATGAGGAGCTGCGGGACACGGCATAGGGGCCAGGCGATGGCCCGAAATAGGATAACAGAAGGCCCCACATGTGCAAGCGCATGTGGGGCCTCTTGGATCTTTGGGAACCGGCTAGTCCAGCAGCGCAGCCACCCCCGGCAGTGTCTTGCCCTCCAGGAACTCCAGGCTGGCGCCGCCGCCGGTCGAGATGTGGCTCATCTTGTCCGCCAGACCTGTGCGCTTGACAGCTGCGGCTGAATCGCCGCCGCCGATGATCGTGGTGGCATCAGGCAGCGCGGCTAGCATGCGGGCCACCGCTTCCGTGCCCTGGGCGAATTTCGGGAACTCGAACACGCCCATCGGCCCGTTCCAGACCACTGTCCTGGCACCCTCCAGTCGCTCCTGGAAGAGCTCCAGGGTGCGCGGTCCAATATCCAGAATGCGCCAGCGCGGCGGCACCTGGGCAACCGTCACTACCTGCGAGAAGGCCTCTGCGTCAAAGCGGTCGGCGACCGTGACGTCCACGGGCAGGACCAGCTTGTCGCCCGCGCGGTCGATCAGGGCGCGGGCAATATCCAGGCTCTCGTCTTCCACCAGCGATTCCGCTACGTCGTAACCGTCAGCCTTGAGGAACGTGTTCGCCATGCCGCCGCCAATGAGCAGTGCATCCACCTGCTCCAACAGGTTTTCGACGACGCCGATCTTGTCCGAGATCTTGGCCCCGCCCAGAATGGCGACGTATGGCCGCTCGGGAGAGGCAAGGGCATTGCCCAGGAACTCGAGTTCCTTCTCCATCAAAAAGCCGGCAACGGCAGGGAGATGGTGGGCTATCCCTTCTGTCGAGGCGTGCGCGCGGTGCGCCGAGCCAAAGGCATCGTTGACGTACAGATCTGCCAGCGAGGCCAGCTTGGCAGCAAAGGCCGGGTCGTTCTGCTTCTCTTCCGGGTGAAAGCGCGTGTTTTCCAATAAGAGCACGTCACCTGGTTTCGCGGCTTGCGCTGCAGCCTCGACCTCCGGGCCGATGCAATCATCCAGCTTGGTCACCGGCCTGTCCAGCAGCTCTGCCAGGCGGTCGGCCACGGGGTCCATCTTCAAGTCATCAACGACCTCGCCCTTGGGCCGGCCCAGGTGGGAGCAGAGGACCACAGAGGCATCCCTATCGAGCAGATAGCGGATAGTGGGTAGTGCAGCCCGAATGCGCGTGTTGTCAGCTACCTTGCCTTCGGATAGCGGCACATTGAAATCGACGCGGACCAGGACGCGCCTGCCCTCCACATCAATATCGCGTATCGTCTTCTTGTTCATACTGCTTCCTCCAAACGGTCAGCGGGCCCCGCAGGACCGCGCCAGTACTGTTAGATCTGTCTCAACTCTACCGCACCGCCGGGTTCGGAACCAGGCCAAGGGCGCTGGTGCAACGCTGGATTGCGCCTGACGGCAACAGGTGCTCTTAGAATCCGCGTTGGACCAGGTAGTGCGCCAGTTCTGCGACGCGACAGGCGTATCCCCACTCGTTGTCGTACCAGGCCACCACCTTGGTCAGCTCGCCCATGGCCATGGTCGACAGGGCATCGACAACTGACGAGTAGCTGGTGCCCTGAAAGTCTGTGGAAACGAGGGGCAGCGTCGTATAGCCCAGGATGCCTTTCAGCGGAGGATTGGCGGCAGCCTCCTCAAAAGCCGCGTTGATCTCCTCGACCTCGGCGGGCTGTTCCAGGTTGGTGACCAGCTCGGCGACCGACACAGTAGGGATTGGCACCCGGTAGGCGCACCCGTTGAGCTTTCCCTCCAGTTCCGGGACGGCGCAGGCCACGGCTTGGGCTGCTCCGGTTGTGGTCGGCACGATATTGGTAGCCGCCGAACGAGACCGGCGGGGGTCGTTTGCTACGTGGTCCAGGATCGGCTGGCTTCCGGTGTAGGCATGTATGGTGGTCATCAAGCCCTGCTTGATACCCCAGTGGTCGTTCAGCACCTTTGCCACGGGAGCGACGCCGTTGGTGGTGCACGAGCAGCTCGAGATCGAAAAGTGCTGGGCTGGATCATAATCGGTGTGGTTGATGCCCACCACTACCATCACGTCTGCTTTGGTGTCCGGGGCGGTGATGATGACGCGCCTTGCCCCACCGGTGAGGTGTAGGTGTCCCCGCCCCTTAAAGTGCCCAGAGGCCTCGATGACCAGGTCCACACCCAGACGGTCCCAATCTGGCACGGGACCATGGGGGTTCCGCCCAACGATCTTCATCTCGCGACCATCGACGATGATCGAGTTCTTATGACCGCGAGTCTCGACCTGGACATCAGCATCAAAGGTCCCGTAGTTCGAGTCGTATTTGAGCAAGAGTGCCCGGTTCTCGGTCGCGTTTGGATTGCTGACGCCGATGTGGGTAATCGGCAGCTCATCGGCGTGCTGCTGGTGCAGGATCTTGAATACCTGTCGACCAATACGGCCAAAGCCATTGATCGCCACTCTTACGGTCATGGTCTTCCTCCTGTCTCGATTGACGCCGTTGTCTATCAAACCGAAGAAACTTGCCGGAACGCCTGACTGAAGAATGGCTTTGCTCCCACGCTTTGCGTGGGAGCAACCCTGGTGCAAAGCAGCGCACTAGGCCTGGTCTAAAGACACCTTGCCTTTGGAAGCCAGGAAATGCGCCAAGTCGGCAATCCGGCAGGAATACCCCCACTCATTGTCGTACCAGGCAACAACCTTTACCATATTTCCATTGATGATGTTGGTTAGCGGGCCATCGACGATGGATGAGTGCTCGTCACCTTTGAGATCCATCGAGACCAATGGATCCTCGCTGTAGCTCAGGATTCCGTTCAGATCTCCTTCGGCTGCAGCCCGGAATGCATCGTTGACCTGTTCCTTGGTGACCTCTTCTTCCAGCTCGGCGACAAAGTCAATGATGGAGACGGTGGGCGTGGGTACCCGGAGGGCAAATCCATCGAACTTGCCTTCCAGTTCAGGGATGACTAACGACACTGCTTTGGCTGCGCCGGTGGTGGTTGGGATGATATTCACTGCTGCTGCCCGGGCGCGCCTGGGGTCCTTGTGAGGCAGGTCCAGGATGCGCTGATCGTTGGTGTAAGAGTGGATAGTCGTCATCAGGCCCCGGCGGATGCCGAAAGTCTCGTGCAGAATCTTGGCTACAGGCGCCAGGCAGTTGGTTGTGCAGGAAGCATTGGAGATGATATGGTGTCTGTCGCGTTCATATTCTTCTTGATTGACACCTAGCACAACCGTCCAGTCCACGCTATCGGCCGGCTTGGCTGGTGCGGTGATGATGACCTTCTGTGCGCCGGCCACGTCGCGGTGCAATGCTGCCTGTTCGCCGTCCCGAAAGGCGCCCGTGGCTTCCACGACGATGCTCACGCCCAGATCCTTCCAGGGAATCTGGCTGGGATCGAACTGAGCGAAGGTCCTTACCTGTTTGCCACCCACCAAGAAACTGCCCTCGGTGATCTGGATATCGGCAGGGAAACGTCCATAATTGGAGTCATACTTCAGTAGATTCGCCAGTGTTTGATTGTCGGTCAGGTCGTTGACACCGACGACTTCGAGATCATCGGGATAGCGTTCCCAGATAGCTCGGAATACCTGCCGGCCAATCCGTCCAAATCCATTGATTCCTACTCGTATCTTCATCAATTGACCTCCTTTGGTTTTACAGGGGTTTGCCACCCTGAACAGACTATGTTACGTTAAAGATGTCGCTGCTGCTAACGATGCCCACAATGTCTTGACCGTCAAAGACAAGCACGCGACGGATGTCAGCCCGTACCATTAATGCGGCGCAGTCGCGAAGACTGCAATTTGGCGGGACGGTGATCACGGGCTTGGTCATGATCTCATAGACATGCACTGCGTCGGAATCCAGTCCACGGGCCACGACCTTCTCAAGTACATCCTTGCGACTCATGAAACCCCAGGTGTCGGTGGAATCCTGGCGTCGGACCAGTAGACTCGAGACATTCCACTCTCTCATCTTTTCGATGGCATCGCTAACAGTGGCGTCAGGCTGGATGTCCACGACGTGCTTGGTCATTACGTCTACGGCAGTCTTCATCGTTTTACCTCCTCGTTATCAATCATCAATCTGCTGATTATAGAAGTGACGCATGCATTGCTCGGCAAGTTTGCCTGGGTCATGCCGCCACGGCACAGCCGGATCCACCACATCGGCAGCAATCACATCGTAACCTGCATCAAGCGGGTAGTGCAACTCGACAGGCGCCAGGTGCTGGTTTTCCTGACTCTTGCGCGGCCTGTTGTTCGCCAACACAGTGGTAAAGATGCCTGGCCCCAGGTGACGCTGCAACGCGCTCATATGCTGGCCCACGTCGAATCCATCTGTCTCTCCTGGTTGCGTGGACACGTTACACACGTAGAGCCTCCTGGCTGAAGAGGCCTCAATCGCTCGCCGGACATCTCTGACGAGCAAGCTGGGCAGGATGCTCGTGAATAGGCTTCCTGGCCCGGCGATGATGAGGTCGGCGTCCAAGATAGCCCGCACAGCCTCTGGAAAAGCCCGCGCCTCCTCAGGTTGGAGGAAGACGCGCTCTATGGGCTGCCTCGCTTGTGGTATGGCCGATTCACCCTTGACACGAGCCAAATTCGAAGATGCGGCGTCGTTCACAACCTGGAGATCGGCAACGAGTGTCACATCCTCCAGAGTGGCAGGCAGTATGCGTCCCTGCACTGCCAGAACGCGACTTGCCTCCAGTATGGCCCGCTCGAAACTGCCCGTTACAGCTGCCAGGGCCGTGATAAAGAGATTGCCGAAACTGTGCCCCTTGAGCGCTTCCCCTTGCCCAAAACGGTACTGAAAGAGCTGGGTAATCAGTGCCTCGTCTTTGGCCAGCGCGGCTATGCAATTGCGAAAGTCACCTGGCGGCAAGAGTCCCAGTTCGCGGCGCAGACGGCCGGACGAGCCACCGTCGTCGGCCACCGTGACAATGGCAGTAATGTGCGGGGTGTGGGTCTTGAGGCCGCGCAGCAGGGTCGCCAGGCCCGTACCCCCGCCGATAGCCACCACTTTGGGTGCCCGAATTTCGCGCTCATCTTTCGCCTTATCAGCCATATCACTCTGCAATTATAGCCCAAGTCGTCGGCTTCGTCAATCTTGGCCTGGACCGCCAACAGATTCACAGCGATCAGGGCGTAGAGATCAGTTGTGGGCGTGCTTTCATTGGCCCGCTGAGTAGAACGATGATAAAATGGTGCAGCTTGCGTGTGTCTATGGATAGCAAGGTTTCGGCAAGCCACGCAGGCATATGGGCCCGTGTTGGGCGGGCAGGCCCACGCGAAGAGAAGAGGATTGGGAACACACAGGGGAAGTGACTTTATGGTGGATGCGGAAGGTGTCTTGGCAGGACTAAATGCGGCGCAGCGGGATGCCGTAGAGACTGTGGAAGGTCCAGTGCTGGTATTGGCCGGGCCTGGCAGCGGCAAGACCCGGGTGTTGACCCGCCGGGTGGCCTATCTGGTCAAGGAGTATGGCGTCCCGCCATGGCAGATCATGGCTGTCACCTTTACCAACAAGGCCGCTCGTGAGATGAAGGCCCGGCTCTACGATCTGTTGGGCGAGCAGTTCCGCAAGCTGACGATTGGCACCTTCCATGCCATCTGCGCGCGCATCCTGCGGCAAGAGGCCGAAGCGGCCGGTATCTCGCCGCAGTACGTCATCTATGACAGCGGAGACCAGCGCAGCCTGGCGAGACAGGCCATCCGAAGCCTGAATCTCGACGACAAGCGTTTTCGCCCCCGGGCGATGCTCCGCCACATATCCTATGCCAAGAATGAACTTGTGCTCCCGGCTGAGATGCGCGCTGGTACCTACCGGGAGGAGGTAGCCAAGCGCGTCTACGAACGCTACCAGGAGATGCTGACGGAGAACGGCGCTCTGGATTTCGACGACTTGTTGATGAAGACGGTTCAGTTGTTCAGCCGGGATGCGGAGACGAGAGCGAAATATCAGCGTCGCTATCCTTTTGTCCTCGTTGACGAGTGGCAGGACACGAACATGGCCCAGTACGAATTGGTCAAGCTCTTGGCGGGCGATCGGGCCAACCTATTTGTGGTGGGTGACGAAGATCAGTCGATCTACCGCTTTCGCGGGGCTGACTATCGAAACGTGGCCCGCTTTCGCGACGACTATCCGCATGCCCGAGTGGTGATGCTGGAAAGGAATTACCGCTCCTCTCAAACCATCCTCGATATTGCAAATGCCGTCATCGCGCGCAACGTGCACCGTCACCCGAAACGGCTCTTCACCGATAGGGATGGCGGCCCGCAGACTGTCGTCCTCGAGGCCTATGACGAGCAAGAAGAGGGCGACATGGTTGTGAGCGAGATCCGGCGACTTGTATCCCAGGGAGAGGCGCAGTTCGGGGACTGTGCGGTGATGTACCGCACAAACGCCCAATCGCGACCCATTGAGGATGCATTCATCAGGCGTGGGGTACCCTACAAGCTGGTGGGCGCGACGCGTTTCTACGAGCGAAAGGAGATCAAGGACGTCCTTGCCTACCTGCGCGTCCTTCACAATCCGTATGATGGTGTGGGACTGATGCGCATCATCAATGTGCCGCCGCGGGCCATTGGCCAGAAGACGCTGGGCAGCTTGGTGCGATGGTCAGAGGAGATGGGTGTGCCACTCTACGCTGCGCTTCAGGTCCTTACCGAGGACGAGGAAGGCGTTTCAGGACCCTTTGCTACCCGCGCCAGGCGCGCCCTGACAGAGTTCACGACCATGATGGAGGATCTGACTCGGGCGCGGCACGAGCTGAACCTGCTGGAGCTCCTGGACTATTTGCTCGAGCACACGGGCTATGCGCGATTCGTCCAGGATGGCACTGACGAGGGACAGATCCGCTGGGAGAATATCATGGAGCTTCGGACAGTGGCGCGCGACTATGCCGATCTGCCGGTAGAGACGGCGCTGACTACCTTCCTAGAGGAGGTTGCGCTGGTTTCGGATGTGGACAACCTTGATGACCAGGTGGATGCTCCCACCCTGCTCACGTTGCACTCTGCCAAAGGGCTGGAGTTTCCGGTAGTGTTTGTGGTCGGCATGGAGGAGGGCCTTTTCCCCCACAGCCGTTCGATGGATGATCCGGAGCAAATGGAGGAAGAGCGAAGGCTCTGTTACGTGGGTGTCACCAGAGCCAAGGAGCGGATCTACTTCCTGCATACCTTCCGGCGTACACTTTACGGTGAGAGCTCGATCCGCGAACCCTCTCGCTTCCTGCGCGACGTTCCCGAGCATCTGGTCAAGGGACGCGAGAGGAGACAGTCAGCGCGACAGCAAAGCCTGGACATTGGTGCGGGGCGTTTCATGGGGAAGAGAAGCACAGGGTTTACCCGGTTCTCGCCCGGCATACGGGCACGGCCCTCGCCCGCCGAGCCTTCCCAGCCGAGTGTACCTCACTTTGAGACCGGCGATGAGGTTCAGCACGAGGTCTTTGGTCAGGGCATCGTCGTCGAGAGCAAGCCAGCAGGTGGAGATGAGCAGGTGACTGTTGCCTTTGCCGGTGTGGGGCTCAAGCGGCTGATGGCTGGCATGGCACCCATGGAAAAGATCGAGAGGACAGAATAGGCCTGTTCAGCGGCGACAGCGGCTTGCCGTGGCATCCGGCGGATCGCAGAATTGGAGGGCTCTGTCCAGTCGGGGGTATGCCCAACCGCTTAGGCGCGATCAACCCAAGTCGTATGCCAGGAACAGGGCAGTGACCGGCGCTTTACGACCGGGAGGGTAGTAGGCATCAATGAAACCACTTACCCGGAACCCCGACTTGAGATAGACCAGCAGGATCGGATTTGTGACGGGGGCAGCGGCTAGCAGCGCCTGCATGTGCTGCTGGCGGGCGTGGGCAATTGCCTGTCCCACCAGGTGAGTTGCGATGCCCCAGCGCCGGTAGCCGGGCCGGACAAAGATCTGGTCGATGTTGGCTGAATGCTGCCACGCCCGGTGAGTGACGCACGCAATACCCACCAATTGATCGCGGTCCCAGGCAAGCAGCACCTCGCGATCTGGTGCAGTGGCATAGCTCAGGCAAACGTCTCCAACCTCGGGGTAGCGAAGGTTCAGCTCTGCAACATGCAGATGGTCATCGGGCGTTGCCTTGCGATATATGATGGCTCGTGCGCGCCGCCAATCGCGCAGCGCCTGCAGGTGTGTGTGGAACGCAATCTGGTCATCCGGCGGCATGTCGCTCGGGTCAAAGGTCCTGACCTCTTGGGCATCGTCCCCTGCCCGGAGCTTGCCGCCAACGGCGTTGGCCGAGTATAGTATCAGGACGCCGGTCTGCGGTTCTTTGCCGAAGGAGTACACACCCAGCAGATCATCGATCTCGATCTCTAGACCTGTTTCTTCCTGCATCTCCCTGACTGCGGCTTCTTCGGCCATCTCGTCGGCTTCGACATAGCCCGCCGGCAGACTCCAGTAGCCGGCTTTCGGCTCCACGCCGCGGCGCACGAGTACAACTCGCCCATCCGTTTCAACCAGGGCCCCAGCGCCCACTACAGGGTTGAGGTAGAATACAAAGCCACACTCGGGGCAGATGGGGCGTGGACGATCGCCCGTCGAGCGCCAAACCATCTTTGCTCCGCACTTGGGACAGTATTGCATTTCCATGCTGACACCTGCAAAGGAAATCGGCCCGCCGCACAGGGGGCCGATCTTGTACGGTGATCATCAAGATGAAAATCGGCTCGGACTGCCGTGTCTCCTAGCTTAGGAGAAGAGCCAGAACGATCAGCAACACCAGCAGGGCGACAGCCGTGATCGCGATGCGTTTCAGATCCTCGATGACGTAGTGATACTCCTCGGGAAAGTCCACTTCTTTGGATGTTTGCGCCGACGCCAGCGTTGCAGTCGGCTGTGCGATGCGCACTGGCTGGGCTGCCGTGCGAGCCTGACGGCGGGCCCGTCGTGATTTCTTGGCCATTCTACAGGTCTCCCTCTATTTTTGTTGATCTGGCGTGCTGCTCTCTCGGACGGTTCGCCAGTCCTATCTTCTACTGCAATTCAGCAATCACCACGATGCGGTGTGTGTCAACCATGTATGGGTAGCACGAGATAAGGGTCGTTACCGGCTTGGTTGTGGAGGCCAGGACGCTGACCTGGTCTTCGTCCACGATCTGCTTGGCCCTGACGATATAGCGATAGGGTCGGTCTCCAGCATAGACGGTCACTTCGTCGCCCAGCTCCAGATCATCCAGGTGGCGGAAGATCTCGCCATAGATGTCATTGTGCGCCGACAGCACCATGTTACCCCGTTCGCCAGGATCGACGCCATTCAAATAGTGCCCTACCCCCAGCTTTAGTTGTTCCGGCCTATCTCCCTCGACGATCAGGGCATCTACCTCGATGGCGGGGATCACGATACGGGTTGGCGCTTCTGGCCCGGGAGTGGGGATAGGAACGGAAAGCGGTTCCTCTCCTTCGACCAGGCCGCGCAGATGTGAGGGTATGCTCCCACTGTCTTCAGGAGGGGCGTGCCCCCCGGGCAGAATGTCCATCGCTGCAGCCGTTGGTTCTTCGGTTGGCGTCAGTGGCAGGGCGCCGGCTTCTGCATAGTCGTCGTTGAGCTCGCGAATATTCAGAAACGAGACAATCAGTACTGCCACCAGTCCGAGTAGTGCGCCTACCTCCAGAACCAATAATGTCCTGTCGCGCAGGCGCCCCAGACGGCTGCGGGCCTGGCGCTTTTTCTGCTTCTTTCGGCCTTTGCGCCCAACTGGCTCGACCTCAAAGGGGCGGATGCCCTTCAAGTCCCGCTCAGGGATTGCGCCATCAGCCTCAGCGCTCGGGACAAAGGAGGCCAGGTCCTCGTGGGGGATGGCCGCCTGTGCCGGCAAGCGACCGAGCTGGCCCAGCCGGCGTACCCGCTCCGCACGGGCTTCCCGCCGCTTGACTATGAGGAGTTGCTCCAGCTCTTCTATTGTCAGATCATCTACTGTGCGACGATCGGGCACTTGTGCCAACGTCCCTTCTTACGTGAAAATCGGCTGGTGGGTCGCTCTGGTACGCACTCGGTTTGCCATAAATACACTTTGATTATACTCGAGTCTCGCACTCTAGTCAAGATTCGAGCCCCTCAGCCGCTTACGAATTATGGTGCTGAGCCTGGATATCTCCTCTATCTGCAGCACATAAGCGAGCCCCAGATAGGCCAGGATACCAATGCCACCAGGCAGTATCACGGCAAGCAATTGTCCCGGCAAGCCGCCCAGGCCTCCAAAGCGATCGGTGGCACTCAGCACGAGGGCGATCAGGGCCGCCATTGCTGCGGATGCGATCAGTGCCTTGGCCACTGTCGTCCCTAGCCGCTGGTCAGACATATCGCCAATGCGGCGCCAGGTGAGGACCAGCATGGTAGTGGCATGGCTAAAGTGCTTGGCCGAATCAGCCAGAACCAGGCCCAGCATCCCCATTGGCTTGCGCAACGCTAGCGCCACCGCCAGATAGACAACCACACTCAATACACCAACCAGGGCTGGGGTCAGGGTATCCTGACGGGCGTAGAATGCATAGTTGAGGGGCCAATCAATGGCGGCAAAGATCAGGCCGGCCAAGTAGTAGCGTAGCGCCCAGGCAGTCCAAAACGTATCCCGCGCTGTGAACCGGCCATGCTCAAAGAGCAGCGAGGTGATCGGATCTGCCAGCACCAGCAATCCCAGCGTTGCGGGCACGATTAGCACCAACACCAGCCGAATACCCAGGCCTAGCGTTCTACGAAAGCCCTCGCTGTCGTCAGCAGCGCTCAGCCGTGACAGCGTGGGCAGCACTGCGAGGCTAATCGCGACTGCTACCATGCCGTGCGGTAGTTGGATCAAGGTCGTCGCCCGGTCCATCCAGGCGATACTGCTCTCGCCGGTGGCCGACGCCAGCCGCTGGTCTATGGCCACCTGTATGTTGCTCACGACGAGCCCCAGGGCGATTGGCAAGTAGAGCACCAGGATGCGGCGCAAGGCTGGGTTGGACAGTTCTAGCCTGAAGCGAAATCGCACGTCGCGCAAGGCGGGAATCTGGATGAGCAATTGCAGCACTGAGCCCAGGAGCACGCCGACTGCCAAGCTATAGGCGTCCATGCGACCGGCCAGGAGAGGTGCGGCGATGATGATCCCCAGATTAAAGACTGCGGCGGCAAAGGCAGGGTAGGCGAATCGCTGGAGTGTGTAGAGCAGGCCGGTCACCACACCCGAGAGGCCAAACATGAGCACTGCCGGGGTCAGGATGCGGAGCATGCGCGCCAGTGCAGCCTGCAGCTCTGGCTCAAAGCCGCCGCCCAGTAGCCAGGCTACCTGCGGGGCCAGGGCCTCAAGCAGCAGCACCAGCGCAGCCAGCACGATTGCCAACAAACTCGCCACGCGGCTGAACAGGGCCCAGAGGGCGGCCTTCCCCTCTTGCTCACTTACCTGGCTGAACACCGGCACCAGGGCAGCGCTGAGCATGCCGCCTACAAGGAGTTCGTAGATCATCTTGGGCACTTTGGTGGCGATGCCAAAGGCACTCACCAAACCGGTGGCCCCAAAGAGGTAGGCGATGAGCTGCTCACGGAACAGCCCGAGCACGCGGCTGGCAATGCTGCCCAGGGCAATCAGGCTGGCAGCATGGGCGATACCGGCCTGCTCAGTACTCTTGGGTGTAGTAATATCGCTCACGAAGGATCAGGACTCGATCACTGGATGATGACGGTTACCCGGCAAGGTTGCGGGTAGTTGCCTGTTTGATCTACCACCACCAGCCGCAGCGTATAGGTGCCGGCAGGATATGCGCCGCCGTTGAATGTCTCCAATACACCACCGCTGACTGGATTCTCGTGCAGGGTACCAACCACCGTCCATTCGTGGTCCTTGGGGTTGCTACCCGGGCCTACCTCTACTTTGTAGTACTGAAAGTCGGCGATGTTGGCCGTACCGCGCACGGGAATTATGCCCTGTACAATCTGATTTACGCCCGGTGAGGTGATTCGCACATTCGGATTTGGGCAGGATGGCACACTAACCACGGGTGTCTCGGTAACGTCCGCGATCGGCGTATCTGTCGGCCTGACGGCCCGGGTGGGACGCAGCGGTGTGGCGGTAGCTGTCGGGGTCATGGTGGCAGGAGGTGGTGTCTGCGTCAGTGTTGCCGCGACCAGCGGGCCAGACGTCTCAGTAGGAGTAGGCTCCAGCGTGGGCGTCGGCCCGGGAAGTACCGGGTTGCTCAGGATAAAGACCGCTGCGATGAGTAGGAGAATTATCGCAGATATGGTCACGCTACGGCTGTAGCGCGTTCGTGCCTGTTCCTGCTCCAGTTTGAAGAGCGAACGCGCGCCCTCGCGCCGCGCCAGAAGTGCGCGACGTAGAAAGAAGAGCAGGACAATGCCCAGAATGGCGTATATCAACCACTGGTACTCTGCCAGTATAGCTAGGACCTGATCCATGCACTACTCCGTGTCGGGCAAGCTCAACAATCCAGGGAAACGCCCGATTGTTCCCTTTGGAACATGGGCAGTCCGTAGTATAGACTAGTGCCCGTCATTCAGTTTCGCCAGTACGCCGCGGATCAGAGCCGATAGCCGGGGCACAATCTGTTGCCCTGCTGCCAAGACCTCCTCGTGACTGGTCTCGTGATCCGCGTCCGGCTCGGCAAGGGCTACATTGCTGATCCCTGACACACCCAGTACGCGTATCCCTCCATGGCGGGCGACGGTTACCTCGGTTACTGTAGACATGCCAACTGCATCGGCACCGATGATGCGCAGGAACCGGATCTCGGCAGGGGTTTCGAAGGAGGGACCCGCCAGCCCGGCATAGATCCCCTGGCGCAGCGGGATATCGTGCTGCTGGGCGACCTCCACTGCCATGCGGGCAAGCTCTGGATCGTAGGCCTGAGACATGTCAGGGAAGCGCGGACCCAGCGAAGGATCGTTTGGGCCGAAGAGGGGATTGCTTCCTCCCATTCCCACGAGATTCAGGTGGTCGGTGATCAGCATCAGGTCACCCGGTTGGAAGGCAGGATCCAGGCCTCCAGCGGCGTTGGTCACGATCAAGGTCTCAATACCCATGACCTGCATCACGCGGACGGGGAATACCACCTGTGACATCGGATACCCTTCGTAAAAGTGGACCCGACCCTGCATGATCATGACCTGCGTGTCTTCCAGGGTGCCCATGACCAGCCGCCCTACGTGTCCCTCGACAGTTGGCTTGGGGAAGTGCGGGATCTCGGGATAGGGGATTGCGTCGGCGCTGCGCACAGATTCGGCTAGTGCGTTCAACCCCGAGCCCAGGATAAGACCGACCTTGGGCTCGGTGCTGCTCCTGCTCCTGACAAACTCGGCGGCTGCTTCGTATTGTTCGCGCGTATAGTACTGTCCCATATTCTATCCCTTCACCGTTCAGTGCCGACTGCCGCTATGCGGTTCACAGCCGGGCAAGCAGATCGGTCTTTTTGGCCTTGAATTCCTCTTCGGTGATGATCCCCTGCTGGCGCAGTTGATCCAGTTCGGCGATCAGTTCCGGAATCTCGCCCTTGGCTGGTTCGGCGTCTCCTGGCTTGGCGGCCTTGCTCGTTGCGGAGACCGTGCGCGAGATTCGAGCTTCATCGCCATCATCCAAGCCCGCCTGGTGATAATCCTCCTTGGCATTGAGCATCTCCCGCTTGAAGCGGACCGGATTGGAGATGCGGTGGAATTCGTTTACGCCGATATCCGAGCCGGTGATGATCTGCACGGTACCATAGCCCAACATGCGGCCGACGATGGATTGGTTGAGTTCCACATCGTTCACCTTTTCCAGGGCCGAGTCGCGCACATTCTTGTTGATGATGCCGCGCACCTCCATAACTCGCCGATTGGTAATGATGTAGCGCTCGTTCAGCCAATCGAGCACAATGCGGAATACCTCCACGGCCGGGACCAGAGCCACCACGATAGCAGCCCAGCCAGTGAACCTAGTCGCTGAGCTGAACATCAGCAATAGGGCAAATATCAGGATCGCTATCCCCGCCAGGGCTGCGCGCCAGATTCTCTTTACCAGATCCTCTCCACGTAGGCCCTCGAGCCAGGCGGAGACGATTAGATAGCCAGGCATGACCAGGCTACCCAGCGCAATCACGCCGATGACAAATCGGACCTGATTACCACCCTCTCCAGTATTCAGCAAGAGCACCACCAAACCCATCGCGAGGAACACGAGAAAAGCAAACAGGGAGGCAAACACCCTGAGAAACAGGACGATAAAGTGCTGGTGCGTCCTGTAAAGTATGTGCTCATTGTCGCCCATGGCTTTTTCTATGTAGCGCATGCCGCTTCCCCCTTGTGCTGGATTGAATCGCAACTCTGAGAATCCATCTACCCTTTAGCGTCTGCCTCATCACTGCCCAACTGGGTGTAGACCTGGGTAGTCGAGATGTTCGCGTGTCCGAGCAGCTCCTGCACGTACTCCAGGTCTGCCTTCTTCTCGACCAGGTGGGCCGCGAAGGTGTGTCTCAATGTTTGGGGTGTGACATCCTCGGTGATGCCCGTCTCGCGGACGTAGTGCTTCACGATCAGCCACAGGCCCTGCCTTGTCAGCCGCCGCCCACGGTGGTTCAAAAAGAGCGCCGACTCGTCCGGGTCTCGCATAAGCTGCATTCGCCCGCGCTCGAGATAGTCATGTAAGGGCTCCAATGCCCTTTCGTGTATCGGCACAATTCGCTCTGCTTTGTCCTTGGGACGTACAATGCGCAGCGTGGCGGAAGCGAGGTTGACGTCGTCAACATCGAGTGAAACCAGTTCGGTCACGCGAAGCCCTGTGGCATATAGCACCTCCATCAATGCCCGATCTCGTAGTGCCTTTGGGGTCTGCTCTTTGGCAGGCTCGTTCAACAGGCGCTCCAGATCCTTGGCAGGGATGGCCTTTGGCAGGCGCTTGCGCACCTTGGGTGAATCCAATGTTGCCGTCGGGTCGTCCTCGAGTTCACCTCTGTCCAGCATGTAATGGAAGAAAGATTTGATGGCGGCTACCTTGCGCGCCACAGTGGAGGAGGCGTACTCCTGATCGGATTTCATAGACATGATGTAGTCAATGATGATCTGCCGGTTGACCTGCTCCCATCCGTCGATGCGCCCCCGTAGAAACGACAAGAATTGCGTCAAATCGTTGTTATATGCAGCGAGAGTATTGCTCGAGTAGCCCTTGACCTCTGTGATGTGTTTCAGGAACTGTTCGATCTGTTCTTTCATTGTGCTTTCCCCCCTTCTATCCAAACACCTCAGGCAATCCGTTTGCCCGGTTCCTTTGCCACCGATTGTTATTGTACCATAGCTTTTCATAAGCACCAAACACCAAGAATCCGCTGGACCTGATCAAGGGGTTGGTGGCTCACTCAGTTCGGCCACGTACGCTTCGACTTGATGGCGCATGGGGATACCACTGACGCCTGGACCCTCGATCGAAAATGAGGCCACAGTGTTAGCAAACTGGGCCGCCTGACATGGGTCGTCTGTCTCGATCAGGCGGATCATAAAGGCAGCAGCGAATACGTCACCTGCACCCGTAGGATCCACCTGCTCGGCGGGCCGGGCCGGATAGTCGCATGACTCGCCCTCGTGGAACACGGTAGCACCCCTTTCAGCGCGGGTAACCACGATCACGTCGATGAATCGCTCCCAGGCGCGAACCAGGCTGTCCGGGTCAGGTACATCTTGCTCGCTAAGGACCAGGACATTGATACGCCGCAGGATTGACTCGGGCGGCTCCCAGTCGATGAATGAGATTTGGCCCTGATCGTCCCAACGCCGCAGAAAGCCCTGGGGGGTTACTCCGATCAGTACCTGGTCGTCGAAACAGTGAAAGACGCCTTCATCGATTTCCTGGTCGAGCGGGCCCAGGTGGGCAATCGGTGCTTTTCTCCACTGCCTTGGGATGATATTGCAGTGTAGGGTGGCAGCCCTCTGGTGGAGGATCTGCTTCCTCACACCATTCAGGTAGATATTCTCAAAGACCGTGGTCTCGGTAGACCGGCGGCAGGCGATCTGGGCAAAGGGCAGGACTTGGCCAACATCAAGATCTGGCCCGGTACTGGTAACCACTCCGACGCGATATCCCATGCGTTGTGCGGTGGTCGCCGCATATGAGACAGTGCCTCCAAGACCCAATCCACCATCTGGTAGCAGGTCCTGTGTAATATGTCCGACGATGATAAACTCGGGTTGCGCGACTTCTCTCAACGGACCACGTCCCTTTTAGACTGGGGCAGGAGCCGCCGCAGCGCCTGCTCGATGAAAAGAGCCGCCGTGCTCGGTAGGTTCAGCTTGATGCCCCGCAAGGGCACATTCAGCTCGGCCTTGTCGCACACTGTGGATAGGTTAGCATCATCCACCTGGGGCTTGATAGCCTGGAGCAACTTTTCACGGCGCTCGGCGTCCTCGATACTCACAATATCGTCCACCTGGGCGATCAATCGTCGTGCCTTCAGGATGCGGGCTTCGGTCTGCTCCGCCTGAACTGGATCCACCAGGCCACACTCGGCCTTGAGCCGGTTCAGCCGCAGTCCGGCCTCGTATGTGCTATCCACGATCTGGTCGCGGTTCATCCATTCGGTCTCATAGTTGAGGACATATTTCCAGCTGGGCTGTACCAGCGCCTGACGGTGCTCCTCCAGAGAGCGGGCGAAGAAACGATAGCCGTGGCGCTCTGGGTTCTCGAATACGGGGCTTCCGGGGTCCAGGAAGGGAGCCAGCGGCGAGATGAAGGGGATCAGACGGCGGCGGGGGCCCTGGTCGAGGTCGGTCATCAGGTAGCGACAATAGTCGACGGTGTCCATCACCGACTGGTAGTCCTGTTTGGGCAGGCCGATCATGAAGAATATGTCCAGACGCCTGACGCCCATCTCCAGGCTATAGCGCATGGTGTCTTCAATCGGGCCGTTCTTGAAGGGCCGCCCAAAAGCTCTCCGAACCTCTTCGCTGTGGCTCTCCAGCGAGATCTCTAGCGTCCAGTTGGGCAGGGCCTCGGCGACCCGCCGGATGAAGTCGCGGTCTGCGTCCTTGAACAGCTCTAGAATGACCGGACCCTGGTAGCCGCGGATCGCCCGCAAGAAACGATCTGCGTACTCGTTGCCTGCCTGCCGAATGTCGCCCAGAATGAACACCGGGCCCTTGCTAAAGCGCGCGATATTCTGTATGTCCTGGGCAAGATCTTCGGGGGCACGATAGGCCGGGCGGCGGCGGTTGTGCATGGCTGCAAACGACTGGGCTGAGCCACCGCAGGTGCGGCAGCCATGCGTGCAACCTCGGACGCTCAGTGCGGCAGTGATCGGATAGCCCAACCAACCCTTGAAGGGGATCACGCTCGCGAGGTCCCGGTAGCGGGCGACTGCTTTGACCACATAGCTGTAGTCAATGAGCACATGATCCAGATTCTCGGGGCTATAGCTGATCTCGTTGACCCGGATATCACCATCCGTATCCTGCCAGGTCAGGTTTGGGACCTCGTCCAAGGAGGGTGCGCCGGGCTGGTTGCTCAGGTGCTGCATCAGTTTCAGGACGGGCACCTCGGTCGAATCGCCGCGCACGACAAAGTCGACCTCTGGACGGCTGATGAGTTCTTCATGATAGTAGGTAGAGGAAAAGCCGCCAAACATCACTGGTATGTCGGGGTGGTGTTTCTTGCAGAGGCGCGCAACTTCGATGGCGCCATGCGCGTGGGGCATCCAATGCAGATCGATGCCAAATGCGACAGGTTTCAGTTTCTGGATTAGCTTTTCAGCGTCAAAGCGGTCAGAGTTGAGCATGCGTATCGCGAGATTGACGATGCGAACGCGGAACCCAGAGCGCTCCAGATACTCGGCGATGGTGGTCAAGCCGATGGGATACATCTCGAATACCGGTGTGCTCGGCACCAGATCGCTCACCGGTCCATACAGAATCGACTCTTCGCGAAAGTCGTATACACTTGGGGCGTGTAATAGGACTAGGTCTGCCTTTGGCATTCTCACTTCTCCGATTTCAGAATCGCCAGTGTCCAAAGCCTGCATGAGGCGCACGGATGGCGCCTGCTCCGCTCCTGAGGAATCGGTTCAGGCGCCATCCAATCACGGGATCGGACCTGACGTCTATTGCGGGCGCACTCGGGCACCCGGCACGGGGGTGCTATCAAGGATCTCCTGAATTACGGCGCGGGGATCTATGTTTTTGATGCGGGCTGACGGGCTGATGATCAGGCGGTGAGCCAGCGTAACCATGGCTAATGCCTTCACGTCGTCCGGGATGACGTAATCTCGGCCCAATATGGCTGCCCGGGCCTGTCCTGTCTTGTACAGGGCAATGCTGCCTCGGGGACTGGCGCCGAGGTAGACATCCGGGTGCTTGCGCGTGGCGTTCACCAGGCTGACGATATACTCTTTTACCAGATCATTGAGGTAAACATCTTTGATCTGTCGCTGCGCCGAAACAAGCTCTTCGCCCGTCACTACTTGCTCGATGCGGGTGACCGGATGGGCGTGCTGCTGACGCTCCAACATCGTCACCTCGTCCTCCGAGCCTGGGTAACCCAGGCCAATGCGCATCATAAAGCGGTCCAGTTGGGCCTCGGGCAGGGGAAAGGTCCCTTCGTACTCGATGGGGTTCTGCGTCGCCAGTACCAGAAAGGGCACCTCCATAGGGTAGGTGATACCATCGACTGTGATCTGATGCTCCTCCATCGCTTCAAGCAGGGCGGATTGTGTCTTTGGTGTCGCGCGATTGATCTCATCGGTGAGCACGATCTGGGCCATGACTGGGCCGGGGCGGAACTCGAATTCGCGCGTCTTCTGGTTGAACATCGAGACGCCGGTAATGTCGCTGGGGAGCATGTCTGGGGTGAATTGGATGCGGCGGAAGCTGCACCCAAGGGACCTGGCGACAGATTTGGCAAGCATGGTCTTGCCCGTGCCAGGTACGTCCTCGATTAGAATATGGCCCTCGCAAAGCAGGGCGATGATCGTAAGTTGTATGGCCTCATGCTTGCCGACGATGACACCCTCTACGTTGTCTGCTATCCGCTTGGCAAGTGCTTGGACTTCTTCCATCGGTCCACTCCTTGGTTATTCTGCCGTATACGCCAGTGCTAACTGCTGGCGCTCTCTTGCTGTTGCTCATTATGTTGGTAGCGCCCGATTATACCAGGTTTCTCCGGAAAAGGGTAGTTGGCTGCTGTCTAACGCAACCGGTCGAGCGTGAAAGGCGTGAAACCAGGTCCCGTTGCCATTTCTTGTAGTTTTTACCTTGATTGTGGTAGAATGGTGCCGGCAACAAGTCCGTTCAGTGACCAAGGGGATGGACGACGGCTCTATCCAGATCTGGATAGACACCCAGCCAATCCCGTGTCAGGCCTGGAGAAGCAATGCGACGTATCGGTACCGACTGGCAGCCATTGCCTGAACAGAACGAAGAACCACTATGGCTGTGATTTCCTGCGGGTTCATGCTTCCGAGCAAGCACTTGGCATCCGGCCCGCGCATTGATCTGGAGTGCGTGGCTTGCCGAATTGGTCTGTGGCATGATGCGATTCGGTCAGGCTATCTTTTTGTGTGTAATGGCACGGTTGATCCAGCCTGGGACAGGCTGTCCCCGACGCCAGAGGTCGAGTCGTGAGAAGAGCGCGCACGCAGTACATCCTCTTTGTCCTTCTTGTGGTCGTGATCCTGGTGGCTGCTGCCATTCCCATCTATGCCAGTGATATCTTCCGCCAGCCCTACTCTCCCGTATGGGATGTCATTCATCGCACCCTCGCCCGCTTTGATCTGACATATAATCCCTCTGGGGGTGGGGCTCCGCCACAGTGGCCCTATTGGCGTACTCCAGCAGATGCCCATATCTACTACCGCGATCTGACGCTCACCACCGGTGATGGCATCCATATCTCCGCGTGGTATGTGCCCGCCAACCAGCCTGGCGTGCCTACGGTGCTGCTTGGTCACGGGCTCCTCGGCTCAAAAGTAGGTATGCTGCGATTTGTACCGTGGCTGCACGAAGCTGGATACAACGTCATGCTCCTTGATTTCCGTGGTCATGGCGACAGCGATCTACGTCCCTCCTCGATTGGACCTGACGAGGTGTGGGACATCCAGGCATGCCTGGACTGGCTCGACGAAAATGGGGTGGGCGAGCGGGTTGCTGGTTTGGGACTGAGCCTGGGTGCCTCGGCCCTGGTGAACACAGCCGTCCAGGACGGGCGTCTTGACGCACTGATATTGGACAGCCTATTTGCCGAGTGGGGGGATACAGACTTTGCTCAGGGGTACCGCCTGCCGCCCGATTGGATAGTACCCGGTGTGCCCAGCCCGGAAGCTCTGATGCCCCGCATCCACGTGCCGGTCTTTATTATCCACGGCACTGCAGATATTCTGACCCACGTGGAGCATGCTCGTCGTTTGTACCAAGCTGCCAACGAGCCCAAGGAACTCTGGATCAACGACTC
>Ga0207796_1000294_pt1 | contig 20666 bp, 19 predicted proteins | sample Pon1CUnioCityCA_6_FD_187274 | JGI IMG/M metagenome (GOLD analysis project Ga0207796, IMG submission 187274) | Marine sediment microbial community from Union City, CA, USA - Pond 1C Sediment 1 (SPAdes) | ecosystem: Environmental > Aquatic > Marine > Intertidal zone > Salt pond sediment ...
GGTTCTCAACTGCCTCCTCCAGCGCCTCGCGTTCCCATTGCCGGTTGTCGATTGTCGAGAGCCAGCTTGCGTGCGACCAACGTCCGGTCAGGCTCCACCCGTGCCTGAGTGGCAGCCAGATATTGTACAGATCGCGTGGCTGCCCTGGGACCAGCAGAGCCCGTAGCTCGTCGGCCAGCAGGTGGTCTGGAGCCAGGACGGTCACCACAAACGGCCACACATCGTCATACGGCGAGGTCACCAACTCTCGATGTGCCGCTACTTCTCCTAGAAAAAATGCAAGAAAAACAAACTGAAATTAACTTCAACGTTGACAAATAGTCTAGAAAAGTCTATAATGAACTCACGATGGAATTATCGGGTCCAAGTTCAGAAAACGAACAAGGAGGGTGACCTATGCCTTTGACGAAGGGAGTATTGACCCCCCAGGAAGTGGCCGAGTACTTGCAGCTGGCTCCAGACACGGTGTACCGGTACATCAGGGAGGGGCGGCTGGTGGCCTCTAAGCTGGGGCGGCAGTACCGTATTCCCAGGAAGAACATCGAGCTTTTTCTCTTGGCCACCTCCAGTGGGGGCGATGCCAGGATGCGAGCATTCTCAGGGGAGCGGGTAGCAATGTGGCTAGAGGAAGATCGGATTGATGAAGGGACGCGATCTCTGGGCCTAGAACTCCTGGCAGACCTTCGAAATGTCCAGTCATGAAGATCACGAGCGACACCACACTATTCTTTGATGCCTCGGTGCTGGTTGCGGGAGCGCATTCCGAGGAGGGAGGCTCCGCGCTTCTGCTTGACGCCTGCGAGCTTGCCGGCTTCACTGCTCAAGTGACTTCTCTGGTGGTTCTGGAAGCCAACCACGTGCTGGAGCGGGACTTTCCGGCGCGGTCTCTAGCTCGGTTCCACCGTTACCTTGCTCAGATAGAGTGGGAGGTTCTCCCCGTGCCGCCACGCGAGACGCTGCAAGAATATGCCGCCATGATCGACCGCAAAGACCTTCACGTGCCAGCAGCTGCCCTGGAAGGGAAGACCGAATTCCTTCTCACCTTGGATCGAAAGCACATCCTGGCCGCGGCCGATGCGGTTGAGAAGGCCGGCCTTCCCATCCGCATACTTACACCAGGCGACTTCATACGTCAGTACTATTCCCTGCACGACGTGCATCGCTCCCTTCCGCCCCCGAGGAACCAATGAGGGTCTGTTAACGAAGCATGCACCCTGGCGTGGTAAGCGTTGTGGAGCAGACAAAAAACAAAGGAGCCATCCCCAGTGATTCTCAGGTCGCCTGGGATGGCTCTCAGTTCAGGTTTCGCGCGGGCTACAGGTTCTAGCCGCACACAGTTACTTGAGGCGGGGCCGACGGTGTCGTCTCTGCAGGTTTCATCATCCCTCTCGACAGCTATTCGAGCAAAGCCTCCACTTGCTCCCGTTCTACCTGGTAGAGCACGAATTGCGGCAGCGGGGGACGGAGGTCCCGCTCCCATTCAGCGCGAAGGGTGCTCAATTGCCTCCTCAAACGCCTCACGGTCCCGGTTCCCGTCGCAAAAGGCCAGCCCATGTTCGACCCACGTCAGGTCAGGCTCCACCGCTTGGCTTAGTGGCAGTCAGATGTCTTACAGATCCCATGGCTGCCTCCGCACCAGCAAAGCCCGCAGCTTCTCGGTCAGCAGGTGATCCAGAGTCAGGGTGGTTACCACGAACGGCCGCACATCGTCATAGGGTGAGCTCACGAGCTCTCGATGCGTCGCCACAGGGCACACGGCCGCTCTCGGGCAGCCCATAGATCCCACTCGCCGCCTTGTCAACGTCGGGGATTTCGCTGGCCCGGGAGCAGGGCATCAGCCAAGCCGGGAATCGCTCTGTTCGGGCAACGGTCATCGAGATTGCCCGGCGATGGTTGAGGTATCAAGCGGAAAGCGAGTGGGGCCGCTGGTTCAATCGGCGGCTTGGCCACGGCAGCAAGTGGATGCGTAGGATAAGACCTTGACGAAGGCGTCAACACGGGATCGCGGCCGTACCGATGGATCACATCTGTGCAGTTGGACCGGTAGTCGAATCGTGGTAGAATGACGCAACCTCGAACCGGGCGCACATAGAGCCCACCGATGTGCGGCCAGTTACGACGGGAGGGTTGTGACCTTGAAGACGCTGGTACTGGGGATGGGGAATACGATCCTGCGCGACGACGGCATCGGCATCTACGTCGTCCGCGAAGCGGCCGAACGTCCACGGCCAGAAAACGTGGACTTCAGCGAGGCAAGCGTGGGGGGGCTCCGCATACTCGACGTCATTGAGGGCTACCAACGAGTCGTTATGGTAGACGCGATCCAGACGCGTAACGGTCAGCCCGGCGACATCTACCGCTTGTCTCCACAGGATCTGAAGCTTTCGCTCCACGCGGGATCATCGCACGACGTATCCCTGCCCGGGGCGCTGGCGCTGGGCCGGGCCATGGGATGGACGTTACCCGACGACGAGGATTTCGTCATTATCGCCATCGAGGTGGAGGACCCCTTCACCTTCGGCGAGGAATGTACTTCGGCGGTCGAGAAGGCGGTCCCTCGTGCCGTGGACGCGGTGCTCGCTGAGGTGACGAACGCGACAGACGACGCGTCCCTCTAGTCACTCCTCAAGGTCCAAGAGCGTTTTCGCTCCTGCAAGGACCTTCAGCAGATCACGTCGCTTCCGCGCTCGCTTGCTGTCAATCTCGACCATGCCAGCCCTATCGTCCGCTAGCTTGGTCAGGGCCTCGACCCACGTTGCACTCTGGACCGGGTGATGCCGCACGCGCCACCGTTCCACCCAGATCGGCAGCTCTTCCCGGTTCGAAACCTTCCGATGGGTCACCGTCTTGCTCACACCATGCGACTCGACCGCTATGTCGTACTCTTCGTAAGCCGCTTTGACGGGGCACGCCTCTACGCAAGCACCGCACTTGATGCAGTAGTAGTCAGCCAGGAGCAGCTCCCCGTCATCCTCGTCGACGGATAGAGCGCGCGTCGGGCAGATGTCGGCGCAGGCGAGGCATCCCTCCACACATCTTTCGCGATGCAGCTCCACCTTGCCCTGCCAGGCCTGCGTGACCTCAAAGGCGCCATCGCTGGCGACTTCGCACTGTCGGCAGCGGATGCAGTGCTCGTCATCGACCACCAGCGTCTCTTCGGCTTCGTCGTGGCTGATCACATCAGTGGGGCAGTTGTCGATGACGAGATCTTTCCTGCTCCAATCAAACCGATCCTCGTGGAAGGTCGTCGACTCGATCAACTCCGGGAACGCTTCGTGGACCAACACCGGATTCTCTCGCTCCCCGTTGATGGTCAGCTTGATAGCATCCGTTGGGCACACAATCTCGCAGATGCCGCAGAACACGCATGCCGCGGCGTCGATGTCCACGGCCGGCTTCTTCGCCAGCCGACCATCCTCGATCTCCCCCGGAACGTGCTCCACGGCGTTCTTTGGGCAGACCAAAGGTCCCAGCTCGCAACCGACGCACCGCTCCAGGTCCCACTCCATCAGATAGTGGCGCGTGACCATGGCGCGTTCGAGAATGATGGTGCGCTCGCTGACCCGCTTTCTCGTTGTTCCTCGTCTAGCCATACCCTCTCCTAGTCCCGACGGATTTCCTGCACTAGCTCCTGCTCTTCGTCGTAGAGCCGCACAATCATCGGCATGTCACCTGGCAAAGCATGCGTTGCGCAGCCGAAACATGGATCGTAGGCCCGCAGCGCCATCTCAATCCGGTTCAGTAGGCCGTCGTTGATAAGCCGTCCGGCGCGCACCAGATCCTGAGCCGCCTTCTTGATCGACATGCTGATAGCGGCGTAGTTGTTCGTCGTGCCAACGATCAGGTTGACCCGTTCGAGCAGCCCATTCTCGTCCGTGACGTAGTGATGGGTCAGCGTGCCCCGCGGGGCTTCGACGATGCCCACACCTTCGTCTGGCGTTTCGCTCGGAATTGTCCGGATCTCCTCGCTGGTGATCTCCGGGTCTTCAGCTAGCTCCAGCGTTCGCTCGGCGGCGTACAGCAGCTCAACCAAGCGTGCCCAGTGAGTCGCTAGCGTCGCATGTACCGGTTTGCCGTCCAGCGTCTCGTAGAAGCGCTCATATTCAGCCTGGGCCTTAGGCGTCGCCATGCCATCGGCCGCATTGAGTCGGCTCAAGGGCGAGGCCCGATAGACGCCGCTCTCGGGCCCATCGACGAACCCCTTCCACCCAACTTGCTTCAGATAGGGGAACTTGAGGTAAGTCCATGGCTCGACGTGCTCCGCCACGACGTCGAGGTATTCGTGCGCCCTGTACCTGAGGAGTTCCTTGCCGTCCGGGCCGACGACACGCACCTGACCGTCGTAGAAGTTGACCCGGTTGTTCTCGTCCACCAGCCCCATGTAGTAGGTCTCGTGGGCAAATGCATCGCTCAGGATCATGTCGACGTAGGCTGGGTTCTGCAACACCACCTCGTCGAACAACTGGAGGGAGAACTGGGCCGTGTCAACAGAGCGCTCGGCGATCTCAACGATGCGCTTCCGTTCCTCCTCCGTGATGGGCTTGCTCATCCCGCCCGGGATGCAGCTCGCCGAATGGATGTAGCGCCCGGCCACGATGTTCGCGATCTCGTGGTTCTCCTGCAGCAGCTGTACGACACGTGCCCCCGTATCGTGGCCCACTTTCTGCACCAGGCCCAGCAGATTGCGCTCGGCCTTGGGCGCGTCGGGACCTACGACGAAATCAGGTGCCGCCAGCGCATAGAAGTGGGTCGCATGGTCGGCGACGAAGAAAGACGCGTACAGCAGCTCGCGCAGCTTCTTGGCCGCTGGGGGTGGATCGACGTGGTAGACGGCGTCGCCTGCCTTGGCGGCAGCGACGTGGTGTGCGATCGGACACACGCCGCAGATGCGCTGTGTGATGCGCGGCATCTCTTCCACGGGCCGACCTTCGCAGAACTTCTCGAACCCGCGCAACTCGGGGATCACCAGATAGGCGTTGGCCAGCCCGCCGTCCTCGTTAAGGAAGAGATCGATCCGGCCGTGGCCCTCGAGGCGGGTAATTGGGTCTATGCTAATCTTTCGGCTCATGCTTGATCCTCTTCGGAATGATTTCCATACTTCAGCACGCTCAGGAGAGAGTTGGCCAATCCGAACCGGTAGCTGAGTCCGGCCGGATCGACGACCGTGTCCATGATCTCTTGCACGGTGTCTGGCTCGTCGGTATCGATCAACGCTCCGATCACGCTGAGCAACTTCGCTCCTTGATCGACGACCCCCTCCGGGGGACCGTAGCAGCCGCGGCAGGGCATATTGCCGTTGATGCAAGGCAGTCCGCACCCCGCTCGCGTGACCGGTCCACAGCAGATGACACCCTGCGCCAGGAAACAGACCTCCTGGTCGAGCTCGACCTCGTGTGGTCGCTTCCATTCCTTCACCCGGAATCCACCCTCGCCCTTCTCTCGAGGACAGACGTCGCAGTTCGTCTTGGCGTCGGCACCGATGGTGGCCCGCGGCTCCGGCAGCCCCCCATTCAAGAGCGCCTGGAAGACGTTCGACACCTGGTCGGCTACAGGCGGACAGCCGGGCATGAAGTAGTCCACATCCACCGTCTGATCCAGCGTCAAGACCTGGTCGTAGAAAGTGGGAATCTCGATCGTGCCCTCTGGCATCTCGACCGAGGGGGTGGGGCGGGTCCCACGCGAATCGTCCAGAGATGGGGCGGTATCGTAGACCCGCTCCAAGATCGATTCGGCGTCATAGAAGTTCGCCAGGCCCGGGATGCCTCCGGTGTGGGAGCACGACCCGAAGGAGACGAGGACCTTCGACTTCTGTCGCAGCATCCGGGCGATGTGCTCGTTCTCGCTCGAGCGTATCGCTCCGTTGAAGAAGCAGACGTCGATCTCTCCGTCCTCCAGCGCCTCGACGTCGCTGTACTTGAAGTCCATCAAACAGGGCCAGAAGACGATGTCGACCTTCTTCCCCGTTGCTATGAGCTCCATGCCCAGCTCGGTGATCGTGATCTCGCACCCGCCGCAGCTGGCGGCCCAGTAGAACGCCAGTTTGGGCTTTGTATTCGCCATTACACTGCCTCCTTCCAGGCCACCAGGTGGTCCATCATGTGGTCTATCTCGCTCCGGATGCGGCCGCGGTCCTGTGTGCCGATCTGTACGAAGCGCACCCGACCGTCGCCCATATTCATCTGCTCCAACGCCCGGTTCAACAGCCCAATCTTGCAGCTGCTGACCGTGGTACCGCGCTGGTAGTGGCATTCACCGGGCGCACAGCCGCAGACGAGCACCCCGTCGACACCTGAGCCGAGGGCCATAAGCGCCATTTCCGGGTCGATACGGCCAGTACAGGGAATGTGCACCACCTGGACGTTCTCCGGGGAATTGTCGAGAAGCGTCACGTCCGCATCCGCCCGGAGGCACCAGTCACACACGAAAGCCACCAGGCGTGGCGCACCGTTCCGCCTGGGGACGTCGAGCTGGGCCCGGACTTCCTCGTTCGAGACGCCCGGCCGCGAGATAGCACCCATGGGGCACGCTGCGACGCAGATGCCGCATCCCATGCAGCCGTTCGGGTCCACCTCGGAGAAACGGTCCATCAAACCGTCGACCTCCTTCTCCACGAGGTGGGGCGCTTCGTACGGACACGACATCACGCAGATGCCGCAGCCGGAGCACAGCGACTCGTTCACGGAGACGGTCTCCAGCGGCGACTCGTAGCCAGCCTCGACGGCCAGTTGTTTGACTGCGCCGATGACGTCCGATATGTGGATCTCCTGCGGGCAGGCTGGATAGCACAGGTCGCAGGCGGAGCAGAGCCAGGTCGTTGGGCTCTTGAATGCCTCGTCGCGCATGTCCATGATCACCAGATGCAGCAGGCGGCGTGGGTTGTACTCTGGCTCGACCTTCTGCTGGATCATGCACTTGCTGACGCACGTGCCGCACGAGTAACACATCTCCAGATGCTCTCCACCGGGAATGGCACGGACCTGGTCAGCGAAGGTCTGAATCTTGGAACTGTGATCTGCCATTAAGCATTCTCCTACCGTCTTCTGTTGCAAGAGAAGGGACCCTTCGTGGTCATAGTCCCCGTGATCCTACACGGCTGCCGGCTCTCTTGCCCTTTGTACCTCCGCGATCTCCTTTGCCAAGTCGGAGGCCTCCTCGACTAACGGCACCTGGCGCATACGCCGAGCTCTCCTCGCCATCTCAGGCCGAAATTCCTCGATCTCCTCCAGCAATTCCTCCTGGGTCATGGAATCCAGCACCTCCTGCATCTCGTTGATGACCCGTGCGTACTTGTCACCTTCGGCCGCACTGATCCACTCGACGCGGAAGCGCCCCGGCGTCATACCCATCCTCTCGAAGCGCTTCAACAGCCGCTCCGCCCGTCGCGCGCCAACGCGCTGCCCGGTGATGTAGTGACAGTCCTGCGGATGGCAGCCGGAGAAGAGAACCGCTCCTGCCCCGAGGCGGAACGCCTCGTAGATGAAGTCCGCATCCAGGCGGGCGGAGCACATCACGCGCAGGCCGCGCTCATTGGATGAGTATTCGAAGTGACTGACGCCGGCCAAATCTGCGCCGCCGTAGGAACACCAATGGCAGCGGAAGGCGAGAATCTTTTGCTCTGGCTTGTCGGCGAGCAGGGTCTGCATCTGCGCCAGAATTTGCGCATCTGTGAAGTGCAACTGGGTCATCGCGTTATGGGGACACTCCGCCACGCACCCACCGCAGCCGTGACACTTGGCGGTGATGATGTCAGGTGCCTTTCCCTCTTCGTACTCAATCGCGCCGTACGGGCACGCTTGCACGCAGAGGCCGCACTTCTTGCCCTGCGCGCTGATGCAGCGGTCTTCCCACACGGCGGCGATCACCGGTTCAATCTCCCACTCATCGGCGTGGAGCACTCGCCCGGCCCGGGCAGCTGCACCCGATCCCTGCGCCACGCTGGACGGGATGTCCTTCGGCCCCTGACAGGCACCGGCCAGGAACACGCCATCGGTCGGCGTGTCGAGCGGCCGGAGCTTCGGGTGATATTCCATGAACCACCCTCCCGGGCTCTGCGTGATATTGAGCACGGAGCTGACCGAGTCGACGTCAGGCTGAGGGACGGCGGCCTGGTTCAACATCACCATGTCGTACTCGCGTTCGATGACCCGGCCCAGGTCTCTATCCTCTGACTCCACAAACAGGTTGCCGGTATCGGGATCCTCGGTGATCAGTCCCGGGCGACCCTGGATGAAGCGGATGCCCATCTCGCGCGCGCGGTTGTAGAACTCTTCGTATCCCTTGGACGGCGTCCGGATATCGATGTAGTAGACGCTGAGTTCCATATCGGGATAGGTCTGCTTGAGCAGAACGGCGTTCTTGATCGCGTACATGCAGCAGAAGTTGGAGCACGACGGGTTGAATCGTTTGTCGCGCGAGCCAACACAGTTGATGATGGCCAGGCGCTCCGGCGCCTCACCATCGCTCGGCCGGATCAGGTCGCCGCCCGTCGGGCCGGTGGAGTTGTTGAGCCGTTCCATCTCGATCGACGTGATCACGTTGGGGAAGCGTCCGTAGCCATACTCGGACATCACCGTGGGATCGAAGTGGTCGAAGCCGGTGGCCACCACAATTGAACCGATGTCCTCCCAGGCGAGCTGATCCTCCATGCCGAAGTGGATGGCGTCCAGTTCGCCGCACGCCTCAACGCACTTGTAGCATTCAATGCAGGCGTCCATGTCGACGTTGTAGACGAGAGGCACCGATTGGCTCATCGCTACGTCGATTGCTCTGCGGGGGGCCAGGCTCAGCTCGAAGTAGTTGGGCACCTCGATCGGACACACGTCTGCGCATTCGCCGCAGCCGTTGCAGCGGTCCGCGTAGACGTAACGCGACTTCTGCCGTAGCTGGACCTTGAAATTGCCGACGAATCCTTCGACTCGTTCCACTTCCGTGAACGTTCTTACATCTACCTTGGGGTGACGCGACGCGTCAACCATCTTGGGGGCGAGAATTCATATGCTACAGTCCATCGTGGGGAAGGTCTTGTTCAACTGCGCCATCACCCCTCCGATGGTGGGTTCCTTTTCCACCAAGATCGTCTCGATGCCCTGATCGCCCAGATCCAGAGCCGCGCTGATGCCTGCCACGCCGCCGCCGATGACCATGGCGCGCTTGGTGACCGGCACCTTGATCATGTCCAACGGTGCCAGGAATCGAGCCTTCGCCACGGCTGCTGCCGTCAGACTCTTCGCCTTCTCGAGGGCCCCCTCCTGATCGTGGCCATGGGCCCACGTGCACTGCTCGCGGATGTTGGCCATCTCCATCAAGAACGGGTTCAGCCCCGCCTCGGCGACGACTGCCCGGAAGGTGGGCTCGTGCATCCGTACGGAGCATGCCGACACCACAACCCGGTTCAAGTCATACTTCTCGATGTCCTCTCTGATGACACTCTGACCGCTGTCTGCACAGGCGTAGGCGGTCTCAACCGCCCGGACCACGCCGGGAAGTGTCGCTGCGTAGTCGACCACGTCTTTCGGGTCGATGACCCCAGCGATGTTGGAACCGCAGTGGCACACGTACACGCCCGTGCGAACTTCTTCGTTTCCATTATCTCCTGCCATACTGTCCTCCCAAAAAGAAACGTATCGGGTCTGAGCGTGTCGACGTTCGGACCCGCTCTCTACATCTCGGAACTCACAGTGTCCGGCGAGGACGCGCCACCGGAACACCCCGTAATCGCGCTCTCGGTGACACAACCACGCCTGACGATAGGCTAGATCATCCGCGACCTCAGCGTGACGTCACCGCCCGAGTACTTCCTCGATCGCGCGTTTGCGCCGGGTCCGCTGAGCTCTCCGATCGGGAATCGTGACCTCGAGTGCCTCCTTCGGACACCACTTGACGCAAAGGGGGCCGTCCTCCTCGTCCTGACAGAGGTCACACATCTCGGCCAGCTTGGTCCTGGGGTTGATGGAGATGGCGCCGAAGTCGCAGGCCTCGATGCACCACGCACACCCGTCACAGCGTGCCGCGTCCACGCGGATCACCCCGGTCTCCGGATCCTGGGTCAAAGCGTCGCGGGGACACGCGATCACACACGGCGCGTCCTCGCAAGTGCGGCAGGCCACCGCCGTCATCAGAATCTTGTGCTCCCGTACGGTACGGATGCGGCTGCGAAACGTGTTGAATTCCCCGGTCTTGTTGTATGAGCAGACGTACTCGCATATCTGACAGCCGACACACTTCTCGGCATCACACGCTATGTATTCGTGCTTCGACGTTGAAGGAAGAGGCATTACAGTCTCCTATACACCAATCTCTTCTGCGACATCTTCCATCCCCAATTCCACAAACTTCTCCTTGGGGATCAAACCTTCCTGAGTCCAACCTTTGGCCTCGTAGTAGAGGTCCTTGAGGTACTCCAATTCCTCGTCGGTCACCACGTGACCGGCCGAGACGCCCTTCGTCATCGGTTCCTGCTGCCACCGATAGGGCAGATGATCATCCTCTCTCGTCCATCCCTCGCGGATGTTGAAGGCCTTCTTGATGGTGTGGGCTCGCTGGCCAATCAAATCTACGGCGTCGTAGTCGAAGTCCCAGCCCGTCGTGGCGTTGATCAGATTGGCGATAACGGGCCAGGCGCCTTCGCGATCCGCTTTTCCGGTGAAACAGCGACGAATGAACTTACACAGCGGCAGCGTGTCATACACGGCGGCGTATTCCTCCGTGCTCTTCGCAAGCTCTCCCCGGGTCTCGTCGATGCTGAACCGATCTACCAGGCCCTTGATGTCGGGATCGTAGGCCGCCGACCGATTGTGGCAGCCGCCACGCGTCCCCACCGCGAGCCCGACAGAGAACGTTTTGAGGGAGCGGGCATCATAGCCGGGCGTCTCCAAACCCTTGATGTTCATCGCCCACTTGTAGCTCTCCGTGCCGCGCTCCTCATCCAGGGTCGCGCTCGCGCGCTTGGTCCCCTCGGCCAGCAGGTTGCCCATGTAGCCGTCCCGGTGAGCGATCATCTCGGTCAATCTCACCATCGCCATGCCGTTGCCGAAGTTTGCCTCGAAGCCTTCGGGGTACCGCTCGCACGCAAAATCCTCCTGCGAGAAGATGCCCCGCTCGTAACACTCCATCGCCCAGCTGATCGTCACGCCGGTACTCATGGTGTCCATGCCCAGCTCGTTGCAGTTTACGATGGCCTTGATCGAGGCTTCCATGTCACTAACGCCGCAGTTCGACGACAGAGCGTAGAGAGATTCATACTCGATGTGACCCATCGCCGGAGCGTAAGGCCCCTCGCGCAAGTGACCAACCTGCTCGCACGCGATGGGGCACTGGGCACAGGCGATCGTTTTTGCTTTGTAGTGCTCGTGCAGGTGCTCGCCGCTGACCAGTTCGGCGTCCTCAAACACGCCTTCCTGGTAGTTTCTGGTCGGCAGCAGTCCCAGCTCGTTCATGTTCAGCAGGTTCGACGAGGTGCCGAGGACCCGATACTTCTGAGTGTGTGGTCCCTGCGCCGCTTGAAGAATATCGTACGACAGCTCAAGCAGCTTCTCGGGGTCGGCTACCTGGATGCCGTGCGTACCGCGAACGGAAAGCGCTTTTAGCTTCTTCGAGCCCCACACCGCGCCATGGCCCGTGCGACCTGCCTTACGACCGTCGTTGCTCACATTGGCGATGCGGGACAGGTTCTCTCCGGCCGGTCCGACAACGGCCGACCGTACCTGATCATCGCCGAACGCTTCCCGAATTGTATCTTCGGTCTCCGTGGTGGTCAGGCCGAAGAGGTGAGAAGCGTCACGAAACTCAATCTTTTCATCGTCGATGAAGACGTTGACCCAATCCTCGCTCGCTCCGTGAATGACGATTCCGTCCCATCGGGCCCGTTTGAGCGCGACCGTGAACCAGCTGCTCGACAGGCTATCGCCGATGAAGCCGGTCAGCGGGGACTTCGACGCCATGCCGTATTTCCCCCCAACCGGTACGGGGGTGCCTGCAAAAAGGCCATTGGCGATACAGATCGGGTTCCCCGGCGATAGCGGGTCGCAGCCCGGCTCAATGTTCTCCCAACACAGTCGGGTTGCCATAGAGACGCCGCCAATGTAAGTCTTGTACCAGTCCTCGGATTTCGACTCAACCCACGTCTTGCGATCCGTCAGGTCGAGGTGCAGAATTTTTCCACTGTAGCCTTGCATCAATTAGCCTCCTGCTGACATAGACATCACGATGATGCGATCACCGTCACTAAGGCCTTCGTCCATCTGGTGGGGCTGTATCATGCGCCTTCCATCCAGGTTGAGGATATTGGGGGCTTGCAGGGTCTCGCCGTCGACCTGGACCACGTCCCCAACCATGGCCGGGTATCTGTGGCCGAGTGCTCGTACGGCGTCTCGGAAGGTCGCACCCTCTTTGAGCCTTAAGGTCATCTTCTTCTCCCCTGCTAGCAGTCGGGGGAGCCCAAGCAGTTGCACCTGGACACGAATGGTTGTCTCGCCGTGTACTTCCACCTGCATTTCTCCTGTGGCAGCGCTGTGTGCCAATGGTGACATAGTCTATGTACTCACTCCGATGGGTCTTCCGCATCGCAGTCTGGGCAACTGCGACTCTGACATGTCTTCATCAAGTAGAACCCAGCTGTCAGTGCAAGAACAATGCTAGCGATACCTATCAAGGTTAGACTGTCCACTTCCTTCAGGTCCAGAATAATCACCTTACGGGCAATCGCTATGATCGCCACTGACAAAACGACTTCGAAGTGTGGTCGCCCTTCGGACAGGTAGGTTCTCATCATCGTTTCCCAGAGCTCGATGCCTATCACGACAAGCATGAACAACCCAAACACCTCAAGCAACTGGTCCACACTGAGCATCAAGAGCGGTGGCGCGATGAGATCCTTGATGAGAATCCAAGCGAGATCAATGGTGGCAAATCCAACGACGATAGCCATCATCACGATGAGCGCCCTAACCGTGAGCGCTTCAAACTTCCCCAGTATCTTGTGCATATCCCGCTACCTCCACGTCTACTGCCATTCTTGTCCTTGAGCTGTGCACCTATAAGCGTACTCGTGCTCTCACTTATTGCCGGAGATTATACCCGGAAATCGATGGGGCGCCAGCGCTCGACTTGATTCACAGAGAATCTTACCCAGGGTATCCGTTCACTCACGAGTAAGTCTTACCAGAGAGTAGCATTCCTATGGGTCGAACGGACGAGACGTGTCTTGGACTGCTGAAGGAGCGGTATCGGAAAGCAAGCACGAAGGAACGAACCGGCCAGGTCGAAAGAACGCATAGGGTCCAACGAATTTCCAACTGGCGTCAACCAAATCCAAAACCAAGCCAACGAAACTCAGCGCCACGGTTACCAGTTCTGTGGTATACTAAACGGAGCTACAATAGCAGACTCGTTCCGATGTGGAGGCGGAAGCTATATCGTAGTCCATGCTAGGCAAGACGGCAATATCGAGGATGTTCTCCGGCCTTGGCACGCGAGTGATGTTGGTCATCACACTCGCCTTGGTCCCGGCTCTGGCGCTGGTTCTCCTAGCGGCAGTCATAGACCGGCGGCGTGAGACTCGGTCGATCGAAACCCATGCCTTGCGGCTGGCAGAGAGCGTCACGGTGGAAGAGGAGCAGTGGATAGAGGGCACGCGCCAGCTTCTCGTCGCTCTCGCCCACACCTCTCAGGTCAGAGATCCAGAAGCCTCAGCTTGCACTGCTTTCCTGGGCGCACTGTTAGAGGACTACGACAGCTACATCAACTTCGGTGTCATCGATCCTCAGGGGAATGTGCGTTGCAGTGCGTCTCCCATTCCTGATACGATCAACGTGGCCGACCAACCCTATGTCCAACGTGCCTTGGCGTCCAAGGCCTTTGCCATTGGCGGATGCCACGTTTCACCCCTCACAAGGCGTTCTGCTGTGACCTTCGGCCAACCCATCGTCGACCGTGAAGGCACCGTCCAAGGCGTGGTCTTTGCCGTGCTCGATCTGGTTTGGCTCAATTATCAAGACGCACGGGAGATCGTGCGCCAATTGCCCCCCGGTGCATCCCTGACTGAGGTTGATCACGCCGGAGTCGTCCTGGTCCGCCAGCCTGATCCGGATGCCTGGGTCGGTAAGTCGGCGGCCGATGCCCCGCTCGTTCGCACTGCCTTGTCGCGCAAGCAGGGCGTGATGAGGGCCACCGGCCTGGATGGTCAGCCGGCGATCTACGGCTACGCATCTACTCATAGCCAAATGCGCGGCGACGAGATGGTCGTCCTTGTCGGCATTCCCGACGAGATTGCCTTTGCCGACGTACGCCGTATCTTCAGACGCAACATGCTTGGGCTTGGACTCGTGATGGTCCTAGGGCTGACCGGTGGGTGGTTTCTCAGCGACGCGGTTATCCTGCGTCGCAGCAGGGCTCTTCTCGCCGCTGCGCGGGATCTCGAGCGGGGCGACCTGACCGCGCGCACAGGAGTGCCTCACGACGAGAGCGAGTTGGGGCGTCTTGCCACGGCGTTCGATCGTATGGCCGAGACACTTGAACAGCGCGAGTTCGAACGCGAGCAGACTGAGAATCATCTACGGAGACAGGCCGAACGCCTTGAGATCCTGCACACGGTCGATGGCGCGGACCTAGCTACCCAGTCGTTGGAGGATATCGTTCGAGAGGCCTTGGAGCACGTGCGCCGGTCGATCTCCTGCCTCCGGGCGACGATCTTGCTCTTCGACTGGGAGGCCAGTGAGATGATCCGTTTGGCCACCAGTGGCATAGGGAACGCGTCGCTAGAGAACGGAGGACGACTCCCGCTCGATCCCTTTCTCGACGCCGAAAGCCATCTAGGTGACCTGATGCTCGCTGGGGGGAGCCGTTCTCTTGACCCAAGCCGGTCTCGAGTAGACAGAGGGCTTTTCCAGGAAGGCATCCGGACGTACACGGTTGTCCCCCTCACCGCCAACGGTCAGCAAGTCGGTGCGCTCACGTTGGGCCTGGGCAGCGACGAGGAGCTCTCACCAGCGGACCTGGAGCTTGCGCACGAGATTGCCGACTCCCTGGCGGTCCCGATTCAGAATGCACGACTGCTCGAAGAGTTACGGACTAGCCGCGAGCATCTGCGGTTCCTCTCGCGCCAGCTGATGGGAGCACAGGAAGTGGAACGGCGACACATCGCCCGCGAGTTACACGACCAGATCGGGCAGACCCTGACGGCGATAAAGATCAGCCTCCAGAGCATGGAGCGTCTACCCCATCCGATGTCCTTCGAACCGCACTTATCGGAGACCATCGAGACCGTCGATCGCACGCTCGAGCGGGTGCGCGATCTGTCGCTCGACTTGCGCCCGTCGGTGCTCGATGACCTGGGCCTGGCGGCAGCTTTGGAATCCTACGTGGAAAGGCTCAGTGAACGAACTGGGATTTCGGCGCACTGCTTCGTCCAGCCTCCTGAGACGCCGATCTCGCCGGCACTGGAAATCACCTGCTTCCGCATCGCTCAGGAGGCACTAACCAACGTCGCTCGGCACGCCCAGGCAAAGAATGTCTGGGTCAGCCTGCGAGAACGAGGCAATGAGCTGCACCTGACCATCAGTGACGACGGCGTCGGATTCGATGTCGTCTCGACTCTGCGCTATGGCGCACACGACGAACACCTGGGGTTGATGGGCATGCAAGAACGTGTCGCGCTTGTGGACGGGGAGATCGAGATCGATTCCGGTCCTGGCCGCGGGACCGAGATCGTCGCACGTCTTCCCCTGGCCTCCAACCGGGACCACGAGCAGGAAGAGGAGCGCAGGCGATGAGGTGCATTCGAGTGGTGATCGCCGATGATCACACCCTGGTACGAGCGGGGTTTCGAGCTTACCTACGGCAACTCTCAGGCGTAGAAGTCGTAGGGGAGGCAGAAGACGGTCGCGCGACCCTCCGTGTCGTCCAACGCTCCCAGCCTGACGTGGTGCTGATGGACATCTCCATGCCGGGGATGAATGGCCTGGAAGCAGTGACACGACTGGTGAGCGAGTTCCCGGAGTCACGCGTGATCATCCTCTCGATGCACACCGAGAAGAAATACGTGCGTTGGGCCCTGCACGCCGGCGCCTCCGGGTACCTCTCGAAGGACTCTGGCACAGCCGAGCTCGAGCTAGCGCTCCAGGCCGTGGCCTGCGGTCAGACGTATCTCAGTCCAGCCGTGTCCAACCACGTCGTTGAAGACTATCGAGAGCAACAAGACGAGGTCAGCCCGCTGGAACAACTCACACCGCGGCAGCGAGAGGTTCTCCAGCTGATCGCCGAAGGGCACACGACCCGGGACATCGCTCGGATCCTGGGCGTCAGTGTGAAGACCATCGAGAGCCATCGCCTCAACCTGATGGATCGGCTCGATATCCATAACGTGGCCGATCTGACCCGCTATGCCGTCGCGCTCGGGCTTGTAGCCGCGGATGAGTAGCCCTTCTCCCCCAACATTATCTCACCTGATCCTGGCAGAGTGGCAGTGACCCCCACTCGTTCGCTCCGATTCCCCTTGGCATCACTGACCAGGCATCTCTTGTCTCTTCCGTCCGAGACCTAGGTGCCGCTCACAACGCATTCGGGCCTCTCCCACTAGACTTTGCAGGCTGGCTTTGGCAGACTAGTTGCCGGAGTCGTTTCCTACGCGTGCTACTCGACGGACCAGCGACGTGTCGGCAGCCGTATGATCCCGACTGACGACTAGCGTTCGTCTCACCGGCTCAGTGCGAACTCAGGTGATTCTGACCGGGACTTCAGGTCTTCCCTGATAGACTTGATACCCGTGATAGGGTAAGCTGATGATAGGCATCGTGTTCCCGGTAGTGCCGTGTACCTTGAGAGTGTAGGCGGTGTTAACTCGCGTCTTGCTGGTGGATAATAGTGCGGATCTCCTGAGATCGACCAAGCGTCTCTTGGCGACCAGCGATGACGTGGAGGTCATTGGATGCGCTACCTCCTGTCGCGACGCGCTCGAATGCGTGAGCCGGATGCATCCAGATCTGGTCTTAGTTGACGTGACAATGGGTGATATGAGCGGGATCGAGGCCACGCGCCGGATGAAAGCGGAGCCGCGTCCACCGCTGGTGGTGCTCACGACGCTCTACGACGAATCTAGGTATGAGAGGGAGGCCATGGCTGCCGGGGCAGATGGCCTCGTGGCCAAGCCAGAACTCGGGACCAGGCTCTTGCGCATCATCCATGTGCTGACCTCCTCGGAGCCGACCGGCACGAGAGGGTCGGAGGGCAGCGATATCTCCGAGTAGCCATGGGGACGACCATCATGAGCGATCGCACCGGAAGGAGGTGCTACGTGTTCGACTTCAACAAGCAGAATAGCGCAAGCCTGAACTTCATCCTCTCGGCGTCGGCCTGGATTGTGCTAGGCGTGCTCATGGGATTGACGCTGGCGCTTCAGTTCGTCTTCCCCGACCTGTTTCGGGGGGTGCCATGGCTCGTCTTCAGCCGCCTGCGACAGGAGCACACCAACACGGTGATGTTCGCCTTCCTGTCCGGCGGCATGATGGGCATGTGGCTCTACATCGTCCCTCAGCTGACGGGCCGCCAGTTGTGGAGCGAGCCGTTGGGCAACCTGACCGTCTTGCTCTGGAATCTGGCGGTGGCCGTCGGGGTCGTCGGGCTGGCGACAGCGCATACCCAGAGCCGGGAGTACGCCGAGATGATCTGGATCGTTGACGTGGGCGTCATCGTTGCTCTCGTCTTGAACCTGTTCAACCTCTATATGACGATCGCCAACCGGGTGGAACCCAAACTGTACGTCTCCCTCTGGTACATCACCGGCACCTTGATCTGGATGCCTATGCTTTACTTCATCGGCAACGTCATGTGGAATCCTCCTACCGGGGCCATCACAGGTATCAACGACACCATCTTCAACTGGTTCTACGGCCACAACGTGCTTGGCCTGTGGTTCACCACGGGGTTGCTCCCCGTCATCTACTACATGGTGCCCCGGGAGACGCGGACACCGCTTTACAGCCATTTCCTGTCTTTGATCGCCTTCTGGGGCATCATCTTCTTCTACACCGGGGTGGGTGCTCATCACTTGGAGTGGGCCCCTATTCCTTACTGGTTGAAGACCATCGCGGTCGCCGAGAGCATCGGCATGATTCTGCCGGTCGTCGCCTTCATGATGAACATCTTCCTCACCATGCGCGGTAATTGGAACCGAGTGCTCACCAGCATCCCCCTGCGCTTCGTGGTCACCGGCTGGGCGGCCTACGTTCTGGTCTCCTACCAGGGATCCCACCAGGCGTTGCGCAACATCAATCTCCTGACGCATTTCACCCAGTACGTCCCCGGACACGCCCACCTTTCCCTGATGTTCTTCGCCGCGTCGACCATCATGGGGGCGGCGTACTACGTCATCCCGCGAATCTGTGACTGCAGGCTGTACAGCCGAGCGCTCGCCAATGTCCAGTACAGCCTCTACGTCTTCGGGTTCACCTTCTTCTTCGGCGGCTTTCTCCTCACAGGCCTAGTGCAAGGCGCAAACTGGCTCCATCAAGGGCTGCCTGTCTGGAGTGTCCTGCCCGGTCTGCGCCCCTACATGGCGCTCCGAGCAGCTGGGGGCATCCTGGTGGTGACGAACTTCATCCTGTTCACGTACAACGTCTACGCCACGGTGGTACGGCGCCCAGCCGTCTCCCGCCCACCTGTGTCCGTGCGATCCGCAGAGTCCCCCGCCTCGGTCGGAAGGTAAAGGAGGTGCCACTATGAGGATGACCTTCAAGATCACTGTCATCGGCGGCGTCATCGTATTCTTCGCCGTCGTCACGGTTGCCGTCTTCGTGCCGGGCCTGATCTGGGATCCACCGCGAACCGTTATCGCGCACCCCTACACAGCGGTGGAGTCGGAAGGGCGGGAGCTGTTCTACTCGAACGGCTGCAATTACTGCCACACCCAGTACGTGCGATCCGAGGACACGGCGATGGGGCCAGAGTCGCAGGGGGGCGACTACGTCTTTGACAACCCGATGATCCTGGGCTCGGAGCGTACGGGACCGGACCTCTCCTATCTGGGACGAAAGCGAAGCGAGGCTTGGGACATCAGACACTTGGAGGAACCCCGGGAGATGTCCCCCATGTCAATTATGCCTAGCTTCGAATTCCTGGCGGATGAGCAAGAACAGAAGATCATCAACTACCTGTTCAACCTGGGTGACCGGGTGGCTGCAAAGCGCATGATCCGACCAATCGGGCCCTACGTCAACCGGGAGGATCCGATCGCCTATCCGACTGTCTCCACCGGTTCGGACCAGCCGCAGGGCTGGCCGACGTGGGAGGCGGCGAACCTGCAGGAGGGGAAGGAGCTGTACGTGGCGCGCTGCCTCACCTGTCACGGATGCGCGGGAAACGGCCTGGGCAGCTACGCGGGCACGCTGATCGTCACCCCGGCCGACTTCAAGCAGGAGCCCTTCCGCAGCATGCCCGACGACGAGTGGTTCTGGCACGTCTCCGAGGGCATCCAGGGGACGGTTATGCCCACCTGGAAGACGAGCCTTTCCGAGGACGAACGGTGGACGGTGATCCGCTACGTGCAGCAGATTTTCGCCCGACCGGTGATGCACGATCCCGACGAAGGGGATCCCAGCGGTGACTACGCCAACCTGACCAACCCGCTCCCTGTCACCGTCGAGCTGCTCGACGAGGGGAAGGTGATCTTCATCCGCGAGTGCATGGTCTGCCACGGCGACGCCGGACGGGGACGTGGGCCCTACCGGGACCTGCTGCAGCCCGGACCTCCTGACTTCGGGGACGGGAGCTACGGCGACTACACCGACTCGGATTACTTCTGGCGCATCAGCGAGGGGATTCCCTGGACGGCGATGCCCTCATGGAAGATCGAGTACGGGAAGGAGGATCGCTGGAAACTGGTCCACTACCTGCGGACCATGTTCACGCAGACCGAGGACCGGCCACCGGAGCCGCCCCAAGGCCAGAACTTCACCTATCCGGACTTCTATAAGACATCGATGCGGTTCCCCGAGGACGTCTCGTACGAGCGCGGCCGGCGCTATTTCCTGATCAACTGCGCCCACTGCCACGGCCTCGCGGGGGACGGAAAGGGTTGGGATGGACAGGTTCTCAATCCTCAGCCGGCGGACTTCCGTGAGATGCGAAACAAGGAGATGAAGCCCGAGGCCCAGGGTGAGCACCTAGCCAAGGTGACCTTCGGTATCCAAGACACGGCCATGCCGACCTGGGGCGAGTTCCTGCCCGTCGATCAGCGGTGGGACGCCATCAAGTACTTGATGGGCACCTTTATGGGCAGCGGCATGCCGCTGACGGAGAGCGTCTACGCGGAGGCAGAGCTGCCCGCCAACTACGTCACGCTGAGCAGCGACGTGTACGTCTCAGAGGGCCACACCATCTCACCCACCCACGGTGCCGAGCTCTACGCCACGTACTGCGCCACGTGTCACGGAGACGAGGGCCAGGGCAACGGCCCAGGCACCGAGAAGAGCGTCAGCAAGGGACCGGCGGCCTTCCCCATGGATATGGGCGAGGCCTACATTTTCTGGCGCACGTGGGAAGGCGTCCCGGAGAGCACCATGTACCCCTTCAAGTGGTACTTGACGGACGGAGAGGTCTGGGACATCACCGTGCACCTGAACAATCTGACCAGCAGCAACCAAGGGGGTGGATCATGATGCCCTGGGGCATGTGGG
>Ga0207796_1000295_pt1 | contig 20658 bp, 14 predicted proteins | sample Pon1CUnioCityCA_6_FD_187274 | JGI IMG/M metagenome (GOLD analysis project Ga0207796, IMG submission 187274) | Marine sediment microbial community from Union City, CA, USA - Pond 1C Sediment 1 (SPAdes) | ecosystem: Environmental > Aquatic > Marine > Intertidal zone > Salt pond sediment ...
TACTATTCATTGGAAAAATTTCGAACGTTAATCTTCCTTATTCAATATTTTCCCCTTATCACAAGCGCATCAATTAAGTAAATTGCTGGCCGCATCAAGCGCAGTCACCTCTTCCGGGGTCAGACGCCATCCCATCGCCCCGAGGTTTTCAGCAGCTTGTTTGGCGTTTTTTGCGCCAGGGATAGGCACAGTCCCTTTGCATATTGTCCAGTTCAAGGCAATTTGGGCAGGTGTTTTTTCGTGTCCGGCGCCAATTTCCTTTAATAGATTGATCAAGGGTTGCGCCTGTTCCAATTTTTCGGGTGGGTAGATCCGCTTACGTGGACCTGGCGGCGGGTTCTCAGGGCCATATTTGCCGGTTGCCATCCCTTTTGCAAGCGGGCTGTATGCGATTATGGTGATTTCATTTTTAAGACAGTAATCCAGCAGACCATTTTTCTCGATGCGCCGGTCAAAAAGGCTGTATTCGACTTGATTTGAAGCAAGGGGCACCCCTGCAGCTTGAAGCGTTTCATTTGCCACTCTGGTTTTTTCTGTGTTGAAGTTGGAAACGCCCACAGCCCGGGTCAGGCCTGCCTTTACGGCCTCGGCGAGTGTGGATACAAACGCCGGTCTGCTCCACCATCCAAGCGGTGTATGGATTTGATATAGATCCACACGATTGAGTCGCAAGCGCTTCAAGCTTTTCTTAAGACTGCGAAGCATGGCGCCTTTGCACACGCGCCATGGAAATGGGAAAAATTTGGTTGCCACCAGCACTTCTTTGCTTGCTGAGGGCAAAAATTGACCTAAAAATCGTTCCGATTTGCCCATACCGTATACTTCAGCAGTATCAAACCAATTGGCGCCATTTTCCAAACTGACATCAAAGGCATCCCGGATATCGGCGTCATCATAGCTGCTGCCACCATACCCCCATATTAGCCTGTCGCCCCATGCCCAAGTGCCCACACCCACGGTTGTGATCATGATATCCGTCTTTCCGAGCGGCACAAGATCTTGTGAAGTTTTCATTTTTTACCTTCCTTTCAAAGACATCATTGTAACATTAAATTCTTCTCCCGCCAGTGGAATAGCTTCTGTTAGACATGGAAATTTCAAAATTCAAGGAAATCTATGCTGGTGTTGTTCCGCCTCAACCCTGGCTGGGAGGGATGGGGTGATTAATCCGCAAGACCTATTGCGTAGGGGCGACGCATGCATCGCCCCTACGCTTGTTCATGAAGAGTTATTTAATCAGAAACCTTATCGTTTTCTTTTTATCCAGCCTCAGGCTGAAGATGGTGAATATTTACCCGATGAACTTCAAATAAGAATTTACTAACTTTGCGATTGCCCTGTTCTGGTAAAGCTTATTCTTCCACCTTTTCAAAGATGCTTGACCAGTTTGACAGCCTTTTCTTCCACAATGCCGGCTGATCGCGGCTTGTTAGCTGCTCTTGAACTTAGGAAACAATATTTGAAGCGTGTCCACTCAAAGGTGGTACTAAAAAAAGGAGATGTTGATGAGCCAAAAAACTTGAGGGTCTTCCCGAGTTTCGAAGTTGTTTCTCGGATGGCTTCTGGCTTATCTATGAGGGAAATTCAGATTATGGCATCTCTTTTGATGAAAAATTTAAGCCCGATACTCAGTTAAAACGAAGTATCGGGCTTCTGCATTCAAAACGGGACGATTTTGATTTAGAAATCTTTTTTTACATTAACAAACTCATGACTGCTTTCTGAACATGCAGTCTGTTTTCTGCTTCATCGAAGATGGCTGATCGCCAACCAAGTCCCTCGGTCTTATCCATAACATCGTTATTAACTTCATAGCCGCGGTCCGCGGGTAAGCAGTGCATGTAAATGGCTTTTTTATCGCACGTATCCATCATTTCACTGGTCGTCTTCCAACCCTTGAAGCTGTCCATGATCTCCTGCGCTTTATCAAAGTCATAATCCCCAACGGGAGGCTGGAAGAGCGTGACAGGCGCCCAAGCCTTGGGATAAACGGCGTGTGCACCTTCGAAACCCTCCGCAAAATCATGGGTAATCTTGAAGGAGCCACCCGCATCTTCCGCATATGTTTCGCATTGTTTGATGATGTCTGGGGCAAGATCAAATTCTTCTGGATGCGCAAGGGTTACGTTCATCCCCAGCATGGACGCATACAAAACCGCGGATTGCGGCACAGCTCGTGGTTTGTGGACGCTGGGTGAATAAGCCCAAGACATGGTGAAGTTCACGCCTTTAAATCCACCGAATTCTTCTTTGACTGTCAACATGTCCGCCAAGCCCTGGAAAGGATGGTAGATATCATCTTCCATGTTTAAGATTGGGATATCCGACCATCGTGCAAATTCCTGCAGCAATTTATGGGCACCGCCGTATTCCCAATCAACGGGGTCCCCATAGCATCGAATGGCGATTGCATTGCCCATCCGGCTCAAGACACGCGCCACATCCGAAACTCGCTCCGTGCTGTAGGCGACTTCTTTTCCTTCAAGGGCAGGCGTGTAAATTTTTGATGGGTCCAAAAAGTGCGCATGCCCGCCCAGTTGGGTCATCCCAGCTTCGAAGGAGTTCCGGGTTCGCAATGATTGGTTGTAGAACAACATAAAGAGCGTTTTAGCACGCAATAAAGAATCGTGATAGATGCCAACACCTTGCTGCATCTTGAGCTCTTCTGCGACCTCAAGAATGGTTAAGATCTCCTGGGGTGTAAAATCCGTTTCTGAAAGAAAATCGCGCCCTTTAAATCCAGTTGTTTTCATGAATTTCTCCTTTTGTCAGTATCTGATCGTGTTGTGATGAATAAGATTTTTTTCTGTGATTTAATATTTCATGATTTTGTTGATAGTATTTCACGCTCCTTTACAAATCGAGATATGCCTTTAAATAACCAATCAGGGGATAGATGCGCTTCGTCGATAACCTCATCCAAAGTTCCACCTGTTCTCCAGCGATTGTCCCAATCGGCTGACATGGCATATTGATAAGTCTTTGGGTTAAACATCCAATCATGCATTTGGCTTCTGGATTGTGTGGTAATCACCATCGAGTTCATACGGTCAAAATCAGAAAGGACCTTTGCTTGATAATCATATGATTGGATTTGAAACAATTCAGCACTGGTCGCACAAACGAGCTTGATATTGAGTTCATTATTTTCAATCGCATCCAATAACTTCAGTAAGTTTGCAACCGCACTGGTTCCCTGGACAATGACTGTGCCCATTTTGGGTGCAGCTTTCTGGTAATCCCTGAGAATATAGGCGCCTTTGGCAGATTCAAAATGGGATGGGATACCAAGTTTTTCCCGATCCGGAATTGTTATGGCTGGTCTTGTAAGATGCAGGGCAACAATGGGTACATCCAAGCTTAGAGCGGAACCCAGCATCACTGGCACCTCATTATGTTCCCAGGGATGCAAATTGATGATGCTGCCTTTTGGGAATAGCTGGGTCACGCCTGGCGCAAATATGCCAAAATGTGTTCGGCTGTCATCCGCAGTTTCGGGTCCTGAATGGCCGGCGATCCATAAGACTTTCCCGAATTTGAATGGGGCATCCTGCGCCATCTGGCTGAAGAGTCTCATCATGCCATATTTCAGGTAGGAGAAAGACCCGTATGTCGAACAAGCTCCCCAAAATCCCTCGAATAATTTCTCGGGTTCAGTTGATAGATTCGTGCTGGCTAACCCCACAATAATTCCACTGTTGGCAAATTCTGTAATTTCCTGGGGGAGCAGGACACCTGTCTCTGAGTCATCCAGACCATACCATCCATACCCTTTGAAATCATCAAATTTATCAGCAAAGCCTGCAATATTGGTTGATCCTGCCAAATCTGCAGATGCTGCCAGGAATAAGGGTCGATCATATTGTTCAGCACCAAAGGCATTCACCCAGGCACCCCATTTAGCCAATGCCGAACGGTTGGCAACCTGACTTCCAGGTTGCGCGTAAAGCTCTGCAGGGTAATTTTGATAATCATATACACGCGGATCTTGGAATGGTGAGGGCTTTCCATTTCCCAATCGGAATGTTTCTATAGAATCGGGGACGGAATCACCAATTGTGATCAATCGATCTGCCAGGTAATCGATCAACGTCTGGTCAGTTCTCAATACTTGAATAACCGCGTCAAGGTTTGCCCTAAATTCTTCCTGCAAACCCGCTGCAGTTTCGGGTGCTTCTCCCCCCATATTTTTGAAATTAACCTCATATTTTTCAGCAAACGCCTTTTTTGTTGCCCAAAAGAGCTCGCTGTTCATCTTATGGGGTGAACCATGGGAAAAATTATCATATTTTTTATACCCTCTGCCTTTGCGAGTCTTGAACCAGGCCGCTTTTGGGCTGCCATTTTTTTCAAAAGCATCGGTTTCTAATAAAACCTGAGTCACCGCTTCCCATTCGCTGCCATTTTCCGTTCCGTTCACCTCCCATCCATGCAAACCCAACCAATCATTGGGTGTGCCGTATACCACATCGCTCACCCGGTGAGAGTCAATGCCGTAATCATTCCAGTCCAATAACATAATGAGATTATCGAGATTCAACCCCCATGCGGAGTTCAGGGTCTCATGGACGCCACCCGGAGTGAGCCCGGCTTCACCCTCAAGGAAGAATACCCTGACATCCCCAACCCCGGCACGCTTTAATGCCAGTGCCTGTCCTGCAGCCGCTGGTCCTCCATGCCCGGATGGGCCTGTGTTAAACTTCAGGAAAAGGCTTTTATCGACAACTTCTGCATGCCCGGATAAACCTCCACGATGTCGGAACCCCAACAAATCTTCCCAATATAGCGCCCTATTTTCTTCCTGGAAAATTTGATAGCGCTTATCGTTGGTTTGCTGGTATTTAATCCTCAATACCTCATTCAGAACCGCCAGTGTACAGTAGACCAGTGGAACTGTATGACCAGCGGATAATATAAAACGATCTGCGAAAGGCTTTTCAGGATGGCGAATATCCCAGCGCATTGCGCCGCTCAACATTAACGAAAGCAAAATATGCGCCTTGGATCGCGAGCCACCAGGATGACCGCTTTGTCGGTAATTCAAGATGATGTCAATCAGCTGATCAACCAGGTCTTTTGTTTTTTCCCAATACTGGAATTTATCTTTTAAGGCTTCTAACTCTGATGATAAATTTGGATCACGTTTCATATTTCGTTGCCTCCTAAGGCTTATGTGTCTTCTTGTTACTTGCCAAATTTTTTCCAATGGGCACCAAAGAGTGTATTTTCATCCGGAACTACCGGCTCAATTGGCTTCGAAACCCAGGTGACATTCAAGAAGTGCTTCCAGTGAATATTCTCGGTTGTTATGTTGTTGCCCCAAGTTCCGCAACCCAGGGTGAGTGTAAAAGGCATCCCATTATCGTAATTCCCACTGTTGCCATAACATTGAGGTTGATTGACCATAATGCGACTGACGCGTGCTTTTTCACCCAACAACCGGATTCGATCCTCATTGGTTGTGTGTATCCCACAACTGTGACCGGTCCCGTTGAAAGCAGTGATTTCTTGAACTAAGTTGATGGCATCTTCAAAATCACGATATTTCCATAATGTCATCACCACGGAAAGTTTTTCTGCTGAAAAGGGATCCTCTGGTCCGACGGTTTTACCATGAACCATTAGGAATGATTTATCATCTGGCAGATCAATCCCTGCGATTTGAGCTATTTTTTGAGCGCTTTGTGCAATAATCTCCTTATTCAAATGGACACCATCAGGCCACATTGCTTGTTGGAGTTTCTCTCTTTCTTCTTCATCGCATAAATACCCGCCAACCTTCTCAAGCTTGTCAACAAAGTTATCAAATATATCCTCAAAAATTACTGCTGAATTCTCGGTTGAACAAGAGGTTGCGTAATCAAAAGTTTTGCTCTGGAAAATTTTATAGGCTGCTTGGTTAAGATCGGCTGTTTCGTCAACAATTGTCACGGAATTACCTGCGCCAACGCCATAGGATGGTGTACCACTTGAGTAAGCCGCCTTTACCATACCTGCGCCGCCGGTTGCTAAAACGAGATCAACCGCTGCCATCAATTCTTGAGCCATCGCTACGGATGGTTCCGCGATATATTGAACCAGATCCAGCGGTGCGCCAACCTGTTCTAGGCCTTTCCGCATCATGGCTACATTTAAATCGCATGTTTTCTTTGCCTTTGGGTGGGGTGCAAAGATGACGGCATTTCGTGTTTTTAGGATGGCCAGAGCATTACCTGGAAGCGTGGCGCTGGCATTGGTGACCGGTGTCAGCGCGCCAATCACTCCCACTGGCTTGGCGAATTTGAGGAGCCCTTTTTCTTTGTCTTCTTCTATTAAACCAGTTGTTTTCAAACCATGAAGATCTCGCAAGGTACCAAGGGTCTTTTTTTGATGTTTGACCAACTTATCTTCGTAAGTACCCATGCCAGTCTCTTGATAAGCCAGTCTTGCGCATTCTTCAGCACCTTTATAGCATTGCCAACCAACGGCCGCAACCATTTCATCAACACGTTCCTGATCCCAAAATTCGATTTTCTCCTGGGCTTTTCTTGCATTTGCCACAAGTTCTGCAATTGTGCTTGTCATTTTTTTATCTCCAATCATTTTTGTTTCGATGTATATCATCTTTTAATCTATATGTGAAACATATAGTCATAAAAATTCAAAAACCTTAGTAGGAATTTATCATGCGAGAAGGCTTCATCCTTTTGCATTGATTGCTTCAAGGATGCGTTCCTTTGTCGCAGGCAGTTCATGAACCCAAACCCCAAGCGCATCATGAATGGCATTAATCACGGCTGGTGCAGTGGGTGTAATCGCAAGTTCTCCCATCCCTTTTGCACCCAACGGTCCCTTAGGATGTGGATCTGTGATGGGGATCGCCACGATTTCTGGAAGGTCTCGGAAGCGAAGCAATCCCAAATCCCTTAAGGATGTGCTTTTTGGTATGCCCTCTTCGATTTGATAAACTTCACTTAGGGCATAACCTAAACCTTGAATAACAGCACCTTCCAGTTGTCCGATAACATTTTTGTAGATTATGGGTGTGCCCGAATCATGGGCTGCGATAACTTTATGCACTTGGACAACCCCGCTTGTTTCATTGACCGATAAAATGACAGCTTGTGCGCCAAAATCGTACGCAAAGTGAAGGGGCGCTTTGGGTATTTCGGGATGTGTTTCCACATGGTCCGGTGGGGGTTGTGTCTGGGGAGCGTCATATCGAGCTTCATAGTTGAATCCGGTTTCCTCTGAAGCGAGATTTACCAAAGAAATGTATTCTCGTCCGGTTTCGCTATTGATAAACTTGCCATCCTTTATGATTAGTTTTTCCTGAGCGACCTGAAACTCACTGGCAACGGCATTCCATAACAATTCTCTTATGCCTTCTGCAGCTAACTTCACCGCATTTCCTGTGACAAAGGTCGCGCGTGATGCGGTTGTCATTCCGCCGTGAGGATCTTCACGGGTATCTCCTGTATGTACCCGGATTTGGGATAGAGGTATCCCGAGTATATGTGAGGTAATCGTCGCAACAACTTGATCAGCACCCTGTCCCATATCGGCAGCGCCGTGCCGAACAAGAAACTTTCCGTCTGATTCCAAGCTGATGCGTGCGCCTGCTTTATCCGGGATATTTGACCCCAGCCCGACATTTTTATAGCCGCATGCGATCCCAATACCCAGCTTTTCGCCTTCATCAATTGCAGGGCGTTCTGTTCGCGCCAACTCTTCTTTTACAGCGGTCAAGCATTGCACCATACCCACACCGACCTCTTCTGTTAAAACGTCCCCTGTGATTGTCACCTTTCCCAAATCCAGGGCATTTTTTAATCGGGTTTCGATAGGGTCTAATCCCAAGGAATCAATCATATGTTGGAAATGAACTTCAGCCGCAAAAGTCGCTTGTGGGCTTCCATACCCGCGAAATGCGCCGCATGGATTATTATTTGTGTGGACTGCATAAGTATTGACTTCAACGTTTGGCACTTCATAAGGTCCACAGGCGAAAGCCATCATACGGAATAATACAGCTTCACCAGCGGAGGCATAAGCACCTGTATCCCCGAATATTTCAATATTAGCAGCCAACAACCTTCCATCCTTGCTAATACCCATTTTGTAATGCAATTCTGCTGCATGACGCTTATAACTCACAATGATTGATTCTTCTCGGCTCCAGTGCACTTTCACAGGATGTCCTGTATGATAGGCGGCTAAAGCGGCATGGATTTGACCAGCGACATCCTCTTTGCCACCAAATCCACCACCAAGGTACATATGCGCAATACGGACCTTTTCCTCGTCCACACCCAGCACTTCTGCTACCTGAGCCCTATCATCGGTCGGTCCCTGGCTGCCGACGTAGATGGAAATTGTTCCATCCTCCTCCAAAACGCCAATACTTGTTTCTGTCTCCATATAAGCATGCTCAACAAATGGCACACGGTAAGTCTGCTCATAGATAAAATCTGATTGATCAAAACCCTTTTGTGGATCTCCTTTTGACACATGATAATGTTTTAGAACATTAGGAGTATCTGGGAAAACCTCCTTCAGCCTTGAATGAAGGATTGGGGCATCCTCTTCAAGGGCTTGATCGATCGTGCTGACAACAGGAAGCGGTTCAATATCAACCTCAATGGCTTCCAATGCTTCCAGCACCTGCTCTTCTGTTTCTCCGATAACTAATGCCAGCGTATCCCCAACATAACGAACAATTTCATCACAAAAAACTGGTTGGTCACGCAATATCGCCCCAAAAATATTTTCTCCTGGGATATCTTTACTGGTCAATATTTGGACGATCCCGGGCATTTTTTCCGCAGTACTAACATCAACTTTTTTGACCTTACCATGAGGGACTTTTGCACGTAAGGCTTTAGCGTAAAGCATATCCTTAAAACTTAAGTCGTTTGTATACAGGAGTTTTCCAGTGAGTTTATCAAGGGTTAGATATTCATTGGCAGTATCCTCAGCTGTCCAGGTACTTTCTTCATCACCCCTGATTATTGCGGCTGCTCGTTTGATGGACTGATCCATCCTGTTCAGCCCTACACACCGGCATAGTGTCCCGGATATTGCCCTTTCGATTTCTTTATCTGTCGGATTAAGGTTTTCATCAAGCAAAGCTTTTGCAGACAAAAGTGCGCCAGGTGCGCAATACCCACATTGGAAAATGCCATCCTGAATGACTGTCTGCAGTAAGGGATGAGGTGTTTCTTCTTTAACCGTTAAATTTTCGATAGTCTCAATGACGGCACCATCCAGGGTTGAAATTTTGCGCACACAGGAAATCCGGGCTTTGCCATCAATGATGACCTTGCATAAGCCACAGGTGCCTTTGCTGTCACAGCCCTGTTTTGTGCCCGTCAATCCCAATTTTTCTCTTAAGAACTTTAATAACGGCCAATCAAAATAGGCTTGATCAACCTGGACGACATTCTCGTTTATTGTTATTGATATATGTTCAGCCATATTTTCTCCAAAAAATCCTCTCATAGCTCATATTGACAATTTCGATTGCAGAAAAAAACATTAAATCTAACGATGCAAAAAATCTTTTATTTATCAATTTGATCTGACTGGTTTAAATTCGGGCCCTAAACCTTTTAACCTGACACCTTCTCTTAGGTGTTGATAAGGAATATTTACCGGATCTTCAATTATTGCACTTGGCGCATCGACATTGATAATGTCAGAGGCCATCGGCCCAAAATCTGCACGGTAGTGATTAGCGCTTTTCAGCACCAAAATATCCATTTCAGCAGGTTCAATTCCCACAGCCTGAAACAATGAACGATCTAATGCTTGCATCCGGTCAGATGAAACAGCGATCCGGATGTCCTGGATTCGAAGTTGCGCCATTTTTCCTAAGTTTAGTCTTCTAGCTTTTACCATTGGCCCCACACCAATGAAATCTCCCTCAAAGAGGTTTTCTACCTTAAAAACAGCCCGAAAAGGCTTATGCCCAGGCAAGGATTTACCACCGAGAGAAATCTCAATTTCAGCCCCTGTACCTGCTTTATGGGCAGCCTCAGCAGCTTCAGGATCCCAGATAATACCAACTGCCGTGTTCTGAACGTTTTTTTCTGCCAATTCTTCCAATAACCAGACTGTATCTGATGGGCTTCCACCTCCAGCATTATCCTGGACATCAATTAAAAGAATTGGACCTTCGGCAGTTTTTGAAAGTTCCAATGCTTTTTCAACGGCCTCGGTAACCGAATACATGTTAACAGAGAAACCGGCTTCTCTTTCCAGCATACCATCCAGGAGAAAATCTGCGACTTTATCAGCCTCCTCCTGGGATTTCGCATAGGTGAAAATAGATGGACCCATGTGATGTAAGTCACATGCATTAAAACCTTCCATGATAGATGCAGAAAGAATGCGATCATCTGTTTCAACTTTTGGAAGTAAGGCATACAGTGATTGGGCAGGTTCTGTGGTTGTGGGTTGGGTTGTTGCCGGCATCAAAAAAGGTGATTGCCGAAAAGCCTTATACATCGGATTGCCTACGACTAAATATTTCATCAAATCAGCACACCTCTCTCCTGTTTCAAACCCATCGATATGGGGGTAGGTGCGATAGCCTACCATTGCATCAGAAAGTTCAAAGCTACGGGGAGAAATATTTCCATGCAAATCAAGAGAAACAACGATGGGGATACTGCCCACCACCTCGCGTACGCGCCTAATGATTTCTTCCTCCCCATCCTGCAAGTCACCATAAACCATTGCACCGTGTAAATCTAAATAGATGCCATCATAGGGACCTTCTTTGCTCATCTTTGAGAGGATTAAATTCATGATGGTATTAAAAACTTCTTCAGGAACGGTCTGAGAGGGTTCTGTCCCACACCAGACAAGAGGGATCACTTTCATGTCAAGGTTTGCTGCTTGGTGTAAAAAACCGCTGGATGCAATATTGACCCGATCCTGCTTAAATTGATCTATTTCCTCCCCTTTTAACATTTCTGGATAGAATCCACTTTGATTAATAAAATTCTCGAGTGGTGTTGGTGTGTTTGAAAAAGTATTGGTCTCATGGATGAAACCTGCCAAACCAATTTTTTTCACGTCTTATTCCCTTCTTGATTATTTAATACGCATTGAGCGTTTTAAAGAAAATTGCTGTTGAGTTTTATTGTGTGGCGAATGTCACCATGTTCTATTTTATATCAGGGTTTGGAAGCATGAAGTTTCTAACCATTCCTGCTAAATCATGCACAGAACCAATGAAGCCTCTTAATGTTCGTGCAGATGCCCCGTAGCTGTCAAACTCATCGATGGACAAGCCATCTTCATCAAAAGCTTTTCGAAATTCACTTAACTTGTCATACAATTCTTTTACATAAGCAGGATTAACTGGGTCATTCATGCGATTCTCTACTTCGATGTCGGACGCATTGATTTTTAATTGCCATGAATACGGTATTGTAAGGATCACGTCACCCCCAATAAGCGCTGACCAATGAAATAGATTTCGGTATGCAGCTGCTAATAAACGGGTTCTATACCCTTTATCATTGTAAAGTTCATAGGCTTTTTTAAATGTAGCAATACCAGCCCAATCGAATGCTTCGGGTGTCACTGTAATATTTTCTTTTTCAGCAAATACTCGCATCCAATCATCAGTTCGCCCAATCATAATGGTGCATACCGGACGCATCTTACTGATATTTAAACCTGCTTCTTCACGTCTTTTCAATCCACGCTCTACGGCCTCTGCAACAGCTAGTGCTTGCGGTACAGTAAAACTAACTGTTGCGTTGATGTTAACACCCTTAAAGGTTGCTTCTTCTATTGCATTGATACCCGCCCTGGTAACAGGGATCTTCACTTGCATATTCGGTGCTAAACCTGAGAAGTAGACAGCTTGATCGCAAATGGCTTTTGCATCACGATAATTGATCGGGTTGGTTTGGATCGATAGGCGTCCCTTTAGGCCATCATTTTGCTCAAAAACTGGTTTGAGTAACCCAGCGCCGTGAACAGCAACCTCTTCAAAAATTTGCCACATAATATCGGTTTCATTCCAGGTTGGATTATCCTGAATAATTTTATGGATTCGCTCTTCCCAAAGGTGCATCTCACTTTTAAGAACATTCATAACAATGGTGGGGTTTGTTGTAGCGCCTACTGCGCCATGTTCAATCGCATAAGTTAACTCCTTGACCGAACATGAATCATTCCAATAATCCGTTGGGGTTGTACTTACAGTCTGATGAAGAGGGCTCTTATATTTATTCATTGGTTGAAATTTCCTTATCGCTATTGACAAAATGATCTGGTTGAATAATTCGATAACCGATTGTAACGAGATTATTCATCCATCATATGAGTATGAGGAATTTTTGATCTTTAAATATCGATGACCAGATCCCTCAGTTTGATGTCATCACCGCCATCAACGGTAAGGCATTGACCGGTGATAAAGCTGGATTCATCAGACGCAAGAAACAATGCAGCGTATGCCATATCCGCAGGATGACCCTGGCGCTCTGTGATGGGTTGTCGCCGCACTAAGTTTTCTCTTATTGGATGAACAACAGGATCTTTTATGGGGTCGTACAAGAACAGCCCAGGGCATAAACAATTCACACGGATTCCATCTTTCAGGTAATCCTTCGCCATATTCAATGCCATCTCTATCATGCCAGCCTTGGTGTAGGCATAGACGGGATTTGCCATTCGGCGGACATTTTTTGAGGCAGTGACATTAATAATTGATCCGCCATGTCCTTGTTTGAGCATTTGAATGACGGCTGCGCGGGAGGTATTGTAAACAGCTTTCAAATTACTTTGGACAATCAAATCAAATGCTCCTTGACTGATTTCATGCAGTTTCTTATCCAACTCAACCCAGCCCCCACCGATGTTGTTGTAAAGCACATCTAATTTTCCAAATGTATCTACAGCTTTGGCGATCATGTCCTTTACATCATCAGGATTTGTTGCATCACCTGGGGCAATAGCAACCTGTCCGCCCTGCCCTCGAATCATTTCCGCTGTCTCTTCCAGCACATTTTTACGTCTTGCGGAGATGACAACCTTTGCACTCTCTTGGGCAAATAACAGTGGTGCACTTCGTCCTAGGTGTTCACCTGCGCCAACAACAAGAACAACTTTGTTTTCTAATCGGTTCATCAGCAATCTCCTTCTACCTTTTGTTTATAAAGATTTCTTAATTCACATTTTCTATCAGGAAAAAAGAGTCGAAGAAATCCATCCTGTTTATTTTTTAATAATCGAGCGCCAATATGGACCTTCTTTAGGCCAAGGCGCTGCCAACAAGTCACGAGTTTCTTGCCCGGCTATTGATACAAGGTCATTACGAGCTTGTATGGCGTCCTGTAAAACTTTATCTTCATCCAAAGTCATGACCTTGCGGTTTTTCATGACAACCTGGCCGTCAACGATGGTGTGAATGACATCTCCACCGTTCGCAGAATAAATCAGCTTTGGCAGCCACCGTCCTACAGGCAGCAGATGGGGTTGGTTAAAATCAACAACGGCAATATCTGCCCGTTTACCAACTTCTAATGAGCCGGTATGGTCGTCCAGACCTAAAACAGCGGCCCCATTGAGTGTCAGCATGCTCATGATTTCTTCTGCAGTAATCGCTTCTGCATCAAGCTGAGGTGCTTTTTGAAGCATTGCTGCCGCCCTTGCTACTTGCAGCATATCGTAAGTATAGCTGGCTGCGCCATCCGTTCCCAAACCCACTTTAATCCCCCGGCTCAGCATATTACTGATATCTGCGATGCCATATCCTAAATAGGCATTAGCAACCGGGCAATGAACAACTTTTGTATCGGTCTCTGCCATTATCGCCAACTCACGATCAGACAACCATACTGCGTGGAACATGACCCCTTTGGGGCCAGTTAACCCCAAGCTGTGAAAATGTTCCAGATCTCTTTCTCCAAAATGACGCATTGTGTAAGAATTAATTTCAATCCAGCCAGCCACATGTGTACTTACATTGATGTCTAATTCCTTTGCCAGTTCAACAGTCTTGATCATCATACTTTCGCTGATATCTTCAGTGGACCCAGGCCCTAAGGCAACAGTGGTTCTCCGCTTTTTATGCCACTCTTTATGAAATCGGCGAGCTTCTGAAACCAAGGTGTCTTCGCTCTGGATCATTGTCATATATTCAGAATCCGTTTGTTCACCAGCAAATGTTTGGTCTAACAAACCAAACACCATTTGGGCACGCAATCCTGCGCTATCAAAGGTCTCGGTAACCCTGTAGATATTTTCCATATCCGTATGTAGGTACCAATGGTCAGAAATGGTTGTCACACCGTTTTTAATCAATTCTAGTGCTGCCAGAGCTGCACCAGCTTGTGCATGTTGTGGTTGGATTTTTGAAACAACTGGAAAAAGAAATCGCCAATTCCATGGATCAAAGTGCATGTCATAGCCGATCCCTTCAATGGTGGATTGATAGACATGGGTGTGACCATTGATGAAACCTGGGCTGACGACACAATGCTTTGCTGGAAGCGTATCATCAGCATCAAAATCTAGAGCTTTCCCAATCGCTACAATCTCGCCATCGTTAATCGCGATATCGCAATCCTCAATTACTCGATGATCAGGATCCATTGTTATGACAACGCCGTTCTTAATGAGTAAATCTACCTTCATTTCTAGTCGTTTCCTTTCACTTTATAAGCATATTGATAATCATTTACGAGCGATAAATTTGCCCGTTCCTTTTTCAGCGATGATTGCATCACCATTCCAGACTTCAATTCCACGGACCAAGGTCCGCTTCACCTTCCCCTTCAAACGCCAACCCTCATATGGTAATGTTGATGCACGTGAAAAATCTTCAAAAACGCCAACAGTCCATTCCTGATCCGGATCAAATACAACCAAATCCGCATCCATTTTTTCTTGAATTTTGCCTTTTCGCCAATCAAACCCAAATATTTCTGCTGGTCTCTCTGCTGTGATGCTGACAAAACGATCCAAACCAATTTTTCCGTTTTGGACCCCTGTGTGATAAAGCAGGGGAAGTGAGATCTCTAAACCAGCTATGCCAGCCTCCTTTTCTTTGAAGGTTGGAATTTTGTTCTTTTCAGGCAATTCTCCAAGATAATGATCACTCACAATAATATCGATAACACCATCTTCCAGTGCTTGCCAAAGCATTTCGATATCGATAGGATCTCGTAAAGGTGGTGTGGTTTTCAGACTAGCACCATATTTCCGAAAATCATCCTTATCGAACAAGAGAAAGTGTGGTGTCGTTTCTGCTGTGACATCTGTTCCTAATGAACGATATTGATCAATAAGTTCTGCAGTCCTTCCCGAAGAAACATGACAAATGTGGACAGGTGCACCCGCGGCTAATGCCATTTCCAAAACCAAAGCTGTAGCTGCAGTCTCCGCTACCGGGGGACGTGCGTTGGCAAAACCAACAGGATCAGACCAATTTATTTCGGCTTCCAGACAAGCTGATTCTTCTGCATGGATAACCATCCGTAATCCAGTTTTTGCAGCTGTTTGTATAGCTCTCCATAGCACTTCAGGTGTCACGGGTGGATCGGCGGGCATGAAGACTTTGAATCCTGCCACGCCTTCTTCGGCAACAGCATTCATTTGTTCAAGGTCCGCAACCTCGATAACGATCCCCCCATGTGAGCAAAAATCGGTGACACAGGCTTGTCCTGCTGCTTTCATCCTTTCACGCAAACCAGAAGGTGTGGAACAGATGTGAAATGGCGGCATATCCACCACGGTGGTAATGCCACCTATAGCAGCCAGGCATGACCCCTCATAAAAAGTCTCAGCCCCGTCTTCAATATGGGCGTGAGCATCAATACCGCCAGGTAACACGAGGCAGCCCTCAGCGTCAATGATATTGTTGAATTTTTGACTGTCATTGGTGTCAACTTTTTCAACGGCAGTGATCTTACCAAACTCGTCGATGAGGACATCAACCTTTTTTAAGGCTCCATTGACCCAAACATTTCCATTTGTTATAAGCGTTGACATGATTACTCCATTCTTCCAAGGCGGCGCCAGGTGTCAGCTCTCTTCAAGAGATCCTGGGCTTCTCTAAGAACATCAGCTTCTGCAGCTTCCCAATCCAGGGTTCTAAGCTTTCTCTCGTGCATCAAGATTTTTCCCTCCACGATGGTGGTCATCACGTCAGATGCAGATGCGGAATAAACGATCTGTTCGATAACATTGGTATATGGTTCAGGTAGCAGGGGGGAAAGATGGGGTTTGTGCATATCCATGATAATCAAATCTGCCCTCTTCCCTACCTCGAGCGAACCAATCAAATTATCCATTCCCAAGCAGGCTGCTGAACCTATGGTTGCCATCCGTAAAACTTGTTCACATGGTAGAAGGGCGGGATCGTTCCAATACAATTTATGAAGAAAAGCCGCCAGACGCATTTCTTCAAACATGTCCAGGTTGTTGTTGCTTAAATTCGAATCTGTACCCAACCCCAGCTTGACGCCAGCATTGATTAATGCCGGGATAGGGGCAACGCCTGAAGCAAGTTTCATATTGCTTGTTGGGTTATGGACAACTCCCACGCCTCTATCAGCAAGCAAATGGATCTCCTCAGGTTCAAGATGGACCGCATGGGCGACCGATAATCGCGGCCCGAGCGCGCCAACATCATCCAGCAATCTTACTGAGGATTTCCCATACTTCTCTTTGATTTGTTGAACTTCATCCTTGGTCTCACAGAGATGTGTATGGTATCCAATATCCAATTGCTCTGCGTATTTTGCTATCTCACGGTAAGTTTCAGGGAAATTGGAATAAGGCGCATGAGGTCCAAACCAGGTATAGAGACGTTCAGGAACACGATCATGCCAGGCTTCGATGAATGCTAAATTACTCTGCAGTGTTTCACCTGCCCCAGCAGGCTCATCTATAATTTGCGGGCAAAAAACACCCCTCAAACCGGATTGTTCTGCAATCTTGGCTGATTCCTCAGGAAATCGAAAGATATCCAAGAAAGTTGTGACGCCGCCTTGAATGAGTTCAGATTGATTCATTATAGCTGCGGCACGTATGTGATGCGCTTGGATTTGAGCATCTTTTGGAAACATAACCTCATATAGCCATCGCATCAGTGGAAGATCATCCCCAATACCTCGCAGCAAAGTCATATGCATATGTGCGTCAACCAACCCTGGCAAGACAACATTACTTTTGGCATCAATTTCCTCGATTCCCCCTTTTTCTATCATGGTTCCAATTTCTGCAATCTCACCATTTTTCACTGCGATATCGGCTGAAGCATGACGCGTACCCCTCGCATCCATGGTAATAACCCAGCCATTGCGAACGACTAAGTCGTAGGCTATCTCAGCAGCCATCCACACTCCAATCCTGATTTACAGCGGAAGAAATAAATTTACGGTGTAGGCCATTCATTACGTTCCCATAATTTTGTGGCTGTCTCATGACTCTTCGCTCGTACCTCTTCTTCATCAAGATTGATAAATTCACCATCCTTGAGGATGATCTCACCATCAATCACAACATCATTCACATCAATGCGTTCGCAGGTACCGACAACATAACTCTTCACATTTGGCTCAAAAAGCGGCACAGTTGAGCGGTTTCGTAACACGACCACATCTGCTTTCTTCCCAACTTCCAATGAACCGATTTCGTCCTCTTTCTGGAGTGCTTTTGCCCCTTCCATCGTTGCCATGTGCAAGACCTCATTATCTGGCATGACTTCAGGATTCTCATACCTGATTCGGTGAATCATCTGTGCCGTTCGCATTACTTCAAAGTAGTTAAACGTTTGGCCATCGGTACCCAAGCCTACCGTGACCCCTGCTCTTATTAAGGGAATCATGTTGGGCCAGAAGCTGAAGATCGCGTTTGATTCTGCATTGTGTGCCACCTTAACATCATATTCTTTGAAGATGGCAGGGTCATCCAAAGGATCAATATAGCTGCAGTGGAACAAGATCAAGTTGGGTCCCAAGAATCCAATTTCCTCTAAATAGCGAGTCGGACGCAGGCCAAACCGACGTGTGGTATCAAAATGATGGTAACGGTCATCCAGGTGGTGCATCATGTAACCTGCACCAATTTCATCAGCCGTCTTCTTAACTTCTTGAAGTAATTCTGTTGAACAGGTGTAAGTGGTGTGTACGCCAATGCGTCCGCTGATCCGGTCAAGGTCACGACCCCGGCATTTTTTTATGAAGTTGACATTCTCTTCCAGCCCCATGGCTGCATTTTCTTCGCTGATCCTCCCGGTGGTCTCAAAGGACAATACCGCCCTTATCCCTGTTTCGATAGCTGCTTTATCTACCGCATCCAAAGCACCCGGCAGGGCATAGGAACCTTCTGCCGTGTCCGTTGTTGTGGTAATACCGCTGCGGATGTGATCAAGGAGATTTGCTTTGGTTCCAATATACATCTGTTCCTGGTCGACGCGGTCTTCCAGTAATGGCAGCCAGAACCGGTCCATCCATGAAACAAAGGAAAAGTCGGGCGATTCAAAACCTGAATAGGGGATACTTCGCACCACAGCGCTGTAAAGGTGGTTGTGGCAGCTTACAAAGCCTGGAATCACGACTTTATCGCTCGCATCCAACACAGTCGCGCCAGGTTTGTTGCCTATTTCTGAATCAGGACCAATCTCTTTGATGACATTATCTTCGCAATAGATGCTCCCATCTCGGATGATCCTATCTTCGCGATCCTCTGTCACAATCAATCCATTTTTTATCAATAGTTTGTTCATGTGTTTTCTCCTTTTTATTTTCTGAGTTCAAATGTCATCAATAGGTTTCTGTTGTTCATGAAAAATACATAAATTCCGTTATCTTAAAGTTTTGACCTTATCTGGCAGTATATCCTCCATCCACAGGGATTGCGGCACCCGTTATATAGGAAGATTCATCAGAAGCCAGGAAGAGTGCAACATTTGCAATCTCCATAGGGGTTGCCATACTGCCGCGGGGGATCACCCGATCAAATCGATCCCTGGCTGCTTTTGGGTCTGGGTCGTCTTTAATGACTTGTTCTGTCATTTCTGTTGCTGTCACGCCCGGACAGATGGCATTCGCTCGAATCCCATCCTTGGCGTAATCAAGTGCGATATTGCGCGTCAATTGTAATATTGCACCTTTTGATGCTGTGTAAGCTGCCAAATTTGCTAATCCAACCAGTGATGCAGAAGACCCAGTATTGATGATAACCCCTCTCCTTTGCACGACCATTCTTGGAATAACATATTTACAGGTCAGAAAAACGCTTTTAACATTCACTGCCATTACCTTATCCCAAGCGGCCTCATCTGTGTCTGCAATCTTCGCAAAATGGTTTATTCCTGCATTATTGTACAAAACATCGATCCTGTTAAATTTCTTTATCACTTTCTCAACCATTACTTTCACTTGAGAAGATTTTGTAAGGTCTGTCTTGATAAAAACCGCTTCACCACCATTATCCTGGATCTTTAACGCTGTGTTTACCCCATTATTCTCATTGATATCAACCAAAACAAGTTGAGCGTCTTCTGAGGCAAACAATAATGCGGCTTCTCGGCCAATTCCTCGGCCTGCTCCTGTGAGAATAATAACTTTCTCTGATAATCTCCCTGCCAAGCGTGACTCCTATCTAATTTCTGTACATATCAATAATCTGACCATTCATTGTTTTTGCAGCCGGTGATAAGAGAAACATTACTGCTTCAGCCACATCCTCAGGCTTATTTGCAGAAGAATAGTCAAGATCAGGATGTGTGTTCAGCATGCGTTGAGTCGAAACCAGACCCGGGCAAACAGCGTTGACTCGAATTCCATGTTTTGATTCAGAGTCTGCTAACGCTTTCGTTAATCCCACCAGGCCGTGTTTTAACGCACTGTAAGCTGCAAGGTTTCCCTCACCTTTGCGACCAGCCCGAGAAGCGATATTGATGATCTGCCCAAATTTTTGTTGACGCATATATCTGAGCGTGTCTCTGCACATGTAAAATGCGCTGGATAAATTGATTTTGACTAAAAAGTCCCATTCTTGGTCAGTGGTTTCAATTAATTCTCGGCGCACTCCTCTTCCCAAATTATTAATAAGCACGTCGATGTGCTTTTCTCGCTTGATAGCTTCATGAATTGTTTGTGACACTTGTTTAGGATCGGTTAAATCTGCTGGGATTGTCCAGGCATTTTTTGCCAGGTTGCCCGATGCTGTTAATACTTGATTGAGCTTTTTCTGATTGCGAGAAATGAGAAGTACCCGGAAGTCATTCCGGATAAGACTCAGTGAAATTGCCTTTCCAATTCCTTCACTAGCACCGGTCACGATGGCAAATTGTTGGTTATTCATAGATGTCCAAGGTATTGCTTAATGGTATTTCTCAGCTTCGAAAATTTATTGACAAAAAGAAACGCAAAAGTATCTGAAATCAGGATATTTTCGAAGGCAAAGAGATCTTTTCTCTGCCTTCTTATGCTTTTCTCTTTTTTTCTTTATCCATAACTCTTAATGTTTGTTTTTCTGTTTAGTCAATGGTTTTAATTGTTCATTCTAAGGTTTTCGTTACGCTAAATTCATCACTGGAGAAACTAAGGAATGGAAAAAGGCACCCGCTTGTTGGATGGCGCTGTAATCATCAGGTAGGGGAAGAATTTCTGCGCCAATCACACCGGTGTAATTCGCATCTAG
>Ga0207796_1000297_pt1 | contig 20528 bp, 22 predicted proteins | sample Pon1CUnioCityCA_6_FD_187274 | JGI IMG/M metagenome (GOLD analysis project Ga0207796, IMG submission 187274) | Marine sediment microbial community from Union City, CA, USA - Pond 1C Sediment 1 (SPAdes) | ecosystem: Environmental > Aquatic > Marine > Intertidal zone > Salt pond sediment ...
CAGGATAATTAACCCACTCAAATTAAGGAGACCGGAAAGCATGTCCGATCTAATCCTATCCTATGCACCAACATTACATCTTATTTATTCCACTCCTGATTTCCCACTGCCTGATCAGCTAACACTCACCCGGCGTCTACAAGCCAGCAGCAAAGAAACTCCACCAAAGACAGTTCAGGTCAACTGGCAGATAAGAAATAACGAGCGAGCATTAGGAGACATCCAATTTGGTTCACACCAGGTCCACCTTGCAGGTCTGGCAAATCCCTTACCGCCAGAGGTCTTAGACCAGACAATCCACACCTCGCTTTGGCAGCCGCAGATCAAAGCATCCATGCGCCAGCATCTCTCACACCTGAGTTTGGTTTATACCGGGGCTGAATCCGAGCCTATTGAGAAGATGGTAGCGCTTTACCAAACCGCCCATGCCTTTGAAAATGAAAACCTGCTGGGTGTGGTCAATCCCCAAGCTTGGACAGCGCACCCACCCGCAGATTTTCTAAGCCCGAAAAAGATCGACAGCTACCGCCATCAAATCCCCTTCATTCTTTGGATGGGGTATGTAAAATTCTTCATCGACAAACAACACTACTGGCTGGTGAGTAAAGGCCATCACATTTTTGATGTTCCGGACCTGGCTTATTTCATCCAACCAGGCGAGACATCCGGGGATATCATCAACCTCTTCATCAACATTTTTTACTATATCTTCGAGCAGGATATCACGGTCACAGCAGGAGACTCCCTGACCATTGGAGAGGGAGGCACAAGGATGCGCTTTTCGGAGGTCAGCGAGTATCCTGAACTGCTGCTGGGGCCTTCCGGAACCCTGGTTATCGAAAAAATTACCTCCCAATCTGCCAGAGACTAATCCTCTTTCCATTTAAAGGAATAGATATAAGCCATCTGTTCTTTGGTCTCAACGACATGGGGGATGTATTTACGCACCCAAGCCATGGCCTGCTCACCGTCCATTCCAAATACAGCTTTTGCCAGACAAGCGGTAACTATCCCGGTTCTACCCAAGCCAGCATGGCAGTGAATCACAATCTTCTTACCTTTTTGAGCCGCCTCAAGGATTTTGCCAATCGGCTTCACAAGGGCACCTTCCACTGGGATTGAAAAATCCCGTATGGGTATATGGATCAGGCGAAAACCCAAGGATTGATATCGTTCTGCTAAATCAATTCCAGTCAGATCTCGAACCTCTTCTTCTGTTGTGAGCATCACAATCACATCCACGCTTTTTATAACATAGGCATCTAGGACGCGACCGTTTGGATCAAAGAGAGGGCTGAAGGGCAGCGGACTGCGATAGATTTTTCCGGGAAGTCCGTAAGGGAGTTCTGTCAACAAATTGTCCATGAATTCTTGCTCCGCTTGATCCTCTCACCTATTGAAGGTTGCGCACTGTCAACTTATTGATTACATCAACGCATCAAATTTTCATTAAGTTCCTCCAATTATACGGTGAAAATCTACCCTTCTCAGTAGATGTTAATCAAAAAAACACATTCCCAACAGCAATTTAATGATTCTAACGATAATCTCACTGACCTCAATCCCCAGCTCCTCACATTATTATAAAAAATTAATAGTGGTGAATAAACTAAATAATAAAGGAGGTTTAACGATGAATAGAAAAATTAAGTTCGGAATCACAATTTCAAGTCTATTGTTGGTATTTGCGCTGTTACTGGTAGCTTGCCAGCCTGCAGAAACGCCAACACCAACAGAACCACCGATGGAAGAAACGGCTGAGCCTGAGGAAGAAGAGGCTGCCCTGACCCCAATGATCGAAAATCCCCGCCAGAACCTGGAAGGTGGGAATGTAATCATTGATAAGGTCGTTATGGATCAGGGAGGTTGGGTCGTAATCCACGCAGATGAAGGTGGCGAACCCGGTCCTGTTATCGGATACATTGAAGTGCCAGAAGGTGTTAGCGCGGAAGTTTTTATCCAGGTCGTGCCGGATGAGGTCACTGAGACCCTTTATGCCATGCTGCATGTGGACGAAGGCACCAAAAGTGAATTCGAATTCCCGGATGGTGACGATGTCCCTGTCATGGTTGACGGCGAAGTCGTAACGGTTGCTTTTGATGCCATCACCGATATCGGGGTCGATGCAGAACAGGTTCCCAGCATCACCAACCCGCGCCAAAATATTGAAGATGGTACAGTCGTTGTTGATCAGGTGATCATGAATCAGGACGGCTGGGTGGTTATCCACGCAGATGAGGGCGGCGAACCCGGTCCGGTAATCGGATACATTGAAGTGCCGGAAGGTGTCAGTACGGAAGTTTTTATCCAGGTCGTGCCTGAAGAAGTCACACAGACTCTCTTTGCCATGCTCCATGTGGATGAAGGCACCCAAGGAGAATTTGAGTTCCCCGACGGTGACGATGTCCCCGTGACTGTTGATGGCGAGGTGGTCGTGCAGAGCTTTGATGCCATTATCACAGAAAGTGAAGAAAGAGAAGTGGGTGAAGTCCCCAGCATCGTCAATCCACGCCAGAGCCTTGAAGGTGGGATGGTCATTGTCGATCGTGTCTATATGGCCCAACCCGGCTGGATGGTCGTCCATGCAGATGAGGGTGGCGAGCCCGGTCCTGTGATCGGCTATATCGAAGTGCCGGAAGGCGTCAGCACCGAAGTCTTTGTGCAAATCTCGCCTGACGAAACCACTGAGACCCTGTATGCCATGCTTCACCTGGACGAAGGGACGCAGGGTGAGTTTGAATTTCCGGATGGCCCCGATGACCCGGTCACGATAGAGGATGAGATCGTCATAAAATCCTTTGATGCCGTCACTGAAATTGGCATGGAAGTGGAACAGGTCCCCAGTATTACCAACCCACGTCAGAGTATTGCCGACGGTATGGTGGTTATTGACCGCGTGATCATGAACCAGGACGGCTGGATCGTTGTGCATGCGGATGAAGATGGTGAGCCTGGACCTGTAATCGGCTATACGGAAGTCCCCGAGGGCGTCAGCTCAGAGGTTTTCGTCCAAATTTCACCTGAGGACACCACAGAGATTCTATATGCTATGCTGCATGTGGATGAAGGAACCCAGTTAGAATTTGACTTTCCCGATGGGGACGATGTCCCTGTCACAGTGGATGGTGAAGTTGTTCAAAAAGACTTTGATTCTGTAACAGAATTCATGGAAGAAGATTAATCACAGATTACACTATAAAATATAAAAGCTGCCTCATTAGGGGCAGTTTTTATGATCATATCCAGCAAATTTTCAACTTTAACTATTTTTTGGTTGTGGTATAATTCCGCTGGTAAAGTTTAAACACTTAATGCTACGGCAAAGCAAGGCAGAGATTCAGGTGCACACGCTTTGACCGTCTACACAAGAATTCGATATTAGGAGGATGACTGATGAGAGTAATTGTAGACGAAGATTTATGCTTGGGTTGTGGGATTTGCGAAGGCTTAGCCCCCGAAGTTTTCAGCATGGCTAACGAGCCCTTTGCTGAAGTTTTGGTTGACCCTGTGCCAGAAGAATACGAAGAAGCTGTTCGGCAGGCAATGGAAGAATGCCCCGAAGAAGCCATCATAATTACTGAAGAGTAATTTTCTGGCAGATCAGTAAATCGAGGAGGCTGACCATAAAAAGTCAGCCTCTTTTTATTTAACAGGCGTTAGCGTCCGAAAAATCTTATGTCTTGATACTGACCAGATCATTCCTAGGAATCATGGAAGTTTTATGAACTTGTTTCTCCGAAAGGCAACAATTATTAAGCTCAATGCCTTCTACCATTGAGCTTAATTTATATTCTTCCCGTGATCGAATCTCGTGAAATAAGCTATAAGATCAAGATCATTAATTATGCTTAGAAGTTTTTAGAATATTTTAATAAAAAACATCCTTATCTCACGGATTTGCAACTTAATAAGACATGCCCAACCGAACTTCTTCCTTTTTTCAAACACAGTCAGAATTCGGTGTGCTAAACTATATATGCATGTTAATTCACATAATTTAGGTCGATTTAGTCGTATTAGAAATAAGGAGTGTAAAGAAAATGACTAAAAATATTCGTAAGTTGCTTGCCATAACTGGTTTGTTGATGTTGTTTGTCCTGGTTGTGGCAGCATGTCAACCAATGGGAACTTCCCTGACGGTAGCCGGGCTTGAATTGAACAGAACCTGGGTCAATCTCAAGTCAGATTACCCCTATGAAAAAGTATACTTGGAAAAACAAAAAGCTCTAGAAGCAGCGGATGAGAGTGGCACTGAGGAAATGAGCGAAATGAAGGCGGCAATAATTCCCGGAATCGCCATCCAGGAGCTTAGATTGACGAGCGGACCTGTCAACATTAACTCAGAAATCGTTCCTCAGAGCATTGTTTTGAGCGCTGAGCTTTCTGGTGCTTCGATGACAGTTCAGGAAGTGACGAGTACTGGTCCTGGTTGGGTCGTGTTTCACAAAGATGACAACGGCGAACCAGGAGAAATCCTTGGCTATGTGGCAGTCGAAGGTGGATCAAGCCTGGATGTAGCGATTGATGTTCCCGCTGAATTTAGTTCAGAGACAATCCACGCCATGCTCCATGTGGATCAGGGCGTCATCGGGCAGATGGAATGGCCAAGGGGTCCTGACACCCCCGTCTATGTCGGCGGAGAAATTGTCAACAAACCCATGGCGGCTGTGATAGAGTGAGCTGCACTCAGCCGAACTAACGGCAGAGGCTGCCCCAAGATGGGGCAGCCTCTGCCGGTTTTTTAAGGGAAAAACCAAAAACACCTTTATTCTTAATAAATAGTAATGCTTCCCGGAAAATAAGTAGATTATTCTATATCACTGCTAAACTAGAATGTTCAGATTTCCACAATGATCCATCCCCAGCAAATCGAGTTATCCATATCTCTTTACAAAACAACCAAATTCCTAATTTACTAATTCCAAATAGTTTATTTAATTTCATTAAAGTTCAGGTTGAAACAAGCCCAGCGCCACTGCTCGTGCCACAAGCTGTTGGATATTTTGCGCTTGCAAACGCGCTTTCATGTTAGCGACATATCCCCGGATGGTGCGCGGCCGCAGACCCAGCTTTAGGGCAATCTGGGCTGTCGTCAGTCCGTTTCCTAGCAGCACCAGCACCTGGTGCTCCCGACGGCTGAGCTTGGGCAGTTCCTCTTCAGGGATGGGCGCGGAATGGGTGATCACGACAACATCACCTTGCTGCCGAGCGAAAAGCGGTCCACTTTCGTCCGGAAATAACTCTTCCCACCGTCCGTGGTTGACAGCGCGCACGATCCTTGCCACCGGCCAATCGCTTTCAATCACCCCAAAAGCGTCCGGTTCTTTGAAGAGCAGTATCCTCGTCATTAAAAATTACCTCCTGAATGCTCTGAGTAGAAACAAGATACAATCTGTTCTATATATTAGAACATATGTTCTAATATTACAACCTCAATCCCCCATTTGTCAAGTGAAAAAACTTAAGAATTGGATGAATCTTGGGTGGGAGAATGTGTGCCTTGCCGCCAGAAAGCGCCCAAAGCCAGCGCGCCAAACAGCGCACCAACGAACCATGGTGCCGTTGGACCGATTGTATCGCTGAGGAAGCCGCCAAACACTGGGCTGAGCCCCGCAGCCACATGCCAGGTCAAGCCATACAAGCTCATGTATCTCCCCCGCATGGTGAGCGGGGCCAGGTTCGCTGCGTAAGCACTGGTGCGGGGCACAACCACCAGCTCACCGATTGTCATCACCACCATTGCCAACCAGAAACCCCAAAAACCGGATGAAACTGCAATTATCAGCGGTGCAACAATATAGAAAATCGATCCCCAGCTCAAAACACTCAAAGCCGGGAAAGGTTTAGTAAGGCGGGTTAGCCATACTTGTAGAAACACGACCATCAAAGCGTTGGTTGTGGGCAGCCACCCGTAGGCTTGTTCGTTGATCCCATATTGCGTTTTGACATACACAGAAAGGAGAACCCATACCAGGGCTGTGGTCATTTGAACCAGCGTAAAGGCAATGACCAAACCCATAAATGGCTTATCCCGTAATGCGATCCAGTATCCCCTTAGCTGCTGAGATAATCGAGTTTTTTCCGTGACCGCTTCCGGCGGCAGCGTTTCTCGTGCAAAAAACAGCACCAGCAGCGCATATGCGATCAATCCGGCAGAGGCGCCGAATAATCCCAGGCTGTAGGAGCGGGACAACACAAAGCCACCCAAGGCGGGACCCATCGCTACGCCAATATTACGCGCCATACGAATCAGGGCAAAAGCATCGGCGCGCCTACCTTCAGGGATCAGGTCCGCCAGCATGGCATCACTGCCGACGCTGTAAAGGGGGCCGAAGAGACCGCTGAAACCAAGGACAAGGGCAAATAACCCGTAGGAATCGGCACCGCTGAGCAGAAAATAGCCTACGCCCGAGCCCGCCAAGCCAACCACCATCGCCAATTTCCGTCCCAGGCGATCTACAACCGGTCCAGCCAGGATTGCTGAAACCAATCCTGTGCCAGCGTTGATGGTCATTAAACTGGCAACAGCCGCCAGCGGTAATGAAAGCTGCTCACTGGCAAAGATCATTAAAAAAGGCCAGATCATGGCTGTGCCAATGGTTGAAAGCATCATCCCGGCAAACATCAGCCAGAATTGATTAGGATAATTGGAAAATTCTCGGGAAAAGCGTTTATACATTAATCAACTTGATCTAAGACCAAAAACCCACCGGATCCTTCGTCTAAATAGAACAACTGGTGCCCGACAAAAATCAGGCGGGTCGGGTTGGTGCATACAGCCACATCCGGTAGCGCAGCCAGAAGCGCTGCCACGTAAACAGCATTGAAGGGTGAGAACTCCAGAGCAATTTCCTGGCCGGTCAGCTCCCGCCGTTCAAACAGCGCACCAAAGGCATTTTCAAGGATGCCCCGCCTGATAATGCGGCTCTTACCGCTGACCAAGGGTGCCAGGAGGACACGCTCCCCATTTACATCCATCACTTCAAAGGGACGCCCGCGCATTAGTGTTTTCAACTCAAGGCCATCCAGGCTAGCGATGCTGGGCCAAAATTGGTCGCGTGTCAGCAAACGAGACCCCCTAAATCTTTGTCGGGTCTGAGAAGATGTTTTTGGTTTTTTTGATTAATCCTAAGGACCATGTGGTTCCTTCAATGCAGGCTTGAATGTAATGGCTTGATTATACATGAAACTTTGGTCTATTCTATAACGAAAACTCCTCAAATCCCGCTGCGAACTGGCAGTCCTGCCCGAGTATAATCATCTCATGTCTTCACAAAATCTGCCCAAGATCACACAGGTAATCCGATCTAATCGAAAGACATTTAGCCTGGAGATCAAGCCCAACGGCCAGTTGATCGTTCGTGCGCCGAAATCAGCGACGAAGGCTCAGATTATCGATGTTGTGTCGAAAAAATCGACCTGGATCAAAAAGACTCAATCCCGATTGGTAAAACAGTATACGGACCTGGAACCAAAAACCTTTTCACAGGGTGAATCCTTCTGGTACCTGGGAGAACAATATCCCCTGCGCCTGACGAAGCGGCAGCGGCCGGTGCTCACGTTGGATGGTGCGTTCTACCTTTCAAAAAGTGCCCAGCATCGCGCCAAGAAAGTGTTCATTGAATGGTACCGGGAAGAGACACGTACCATTACCCATGATCTTATCAAGAACTACTGCCGACAATATCACTTCAAAGTCCATCAAGTGCGCATCACCAGTGCGCGCACCCGTTGGGGCAGTTGTTCAGGCAAAGACAACCTCAACTTCACCTACCGATTGAGTATGGCACCGCTGCAGGTGATTGACTATGTCGTTGTTCACGAACTTGTTCACCTTAAACATCGCGACCACAGCAAACGATTTTGGGAGGCTGTAGCTGAAATTAAACCAGGCTACCGCCAGGAAAGGGACTGGCTCAAAAAGAACGGGCTTTACCTGACATTAGATTGAACAAGATGTTAACCCCTTAATAACCAAACCAAAAAATCCCCATCACATTTAATCGTTAGAATAATGAGAAAGATTTTAACCCTAAAGGGAGATCACTGATGCATAAACAAGAAAAAATCAAGGTCCTGTTTCTGTGTACTGGTAATTCCTGCCGCAGCCAGATGGCGGAAGCATGGCTGAGAACTTTTGGCGGTGATCCATTTGAAGTTTTCAGCGCCGGTTTGGAGCCGCACGGTGTCAACCCCTACACAATCGCCGTCATGGATGAGGTTGGCTACGATATGTCTGATCACCGATCCAAACACATAGATGATTTCATTGGTAAGGTTGACTTTGATTACCTGATCACGGTTTGTGGCAATGCAGATGAACGCTGCCCGGTCTTTCCCGGGATGGGCACCCGGCTGCATTGGCCTTTTGAAGACCCAGCGGCTTATCAAGGACCTGAAGAACAAAAAATAGCCCTGTTCCGACAGGTGCGCGAAGAGATCAGAGAAAAAATCAAAGTTTGGCTGGATGAGGATCAGGTCAATTTGAAGTGATTGACAGTCGAGCCAAAAAAATGAAGGGAGATGCCGCTTTGGACATCTCCCTTTTTTAACAATTAGGTGCTTAAAACAAAATCTTGGTTTTACAGCTTGCAATAACGATCAACCCGTTTACCAATCACGGAAAGACTATCCACCCAGAATTTCTTGGAACGGATATCGATATCAAACCGAGCGGCAAGATCCGCAGCGGGAGCGTCGCCTGTGCTTGAGAGAAGTTCTTTGTAATCAGGGATAAATGCCTCACCACGCTGCTGGTAGATGGCATATAATCCCACGCCAAACAGCATTCCAAATGTGTATGGGAAGTTATAAAATGAGAGACCTGCGGAATAATAATGAGGTTTCCAGGTCCACATAAACTTATGACGGTAATCAGGGTCCAACCCCTCACCATAGGTCTGTGCCTGGGCATTCTCCATAATCTCACAGAGCTCATCTGCGCTTAGCTCAGACTTTTCACGGCGCTTGAAGACTTCCTTCTCGAAAAGGAAGCGTGAGTAAATATCCACCACAACCTGGGAATCACTCACTAATGCCGTTTCGAGTAAGGCTAATTCCTCTTGAGGATCACTGATTGTTTCCATAACCGCATTGAAAACAATTGTTTCGCACATGATCGAAGCCGTTTCAGCCATGGTCATCGGTGTTAGGCGCTGTAAATAGGTTTTCTTGGCTTGATACATGTTGAAATTATGATACCCATGTCCTAATTCATGGGCGATGGTCATGACCTGGTCCAAGGACCCATCAAAATTACATAAAATGCGTGATTCCTTAACGCCAGGTACGGACATACAGAAGGCACCACCCTGTTTTCCCGATCGCTGCTCTGCATCAATCCAGCGGTTATCAAAAGCTGTCCTGGCAAAATCTCTTAGCTCATCCGAGAAATTACCAAAATTTTTCAGGATGAAGTCTCTTGCCTCAGCGAAGCTGTATTCCTTATCGAGCTTTCCAACCGGGGCAAACACATTCCACCAGGGCAGGGCGTCCTGCCCAAATCGAGCTGCCTTAGCTTTGAAATACCGCCTGAAAGTTGGGAAGGAATCTTGCATTGCTTCCAGCATTGCTTCAAGAGTCTCCCGGTCGATGCGCGCCTGGTCAATTGGCTCGTGCAGGGCATCCTTACGCCCCCGGTGTTCATTTAATGTGTTCACCCAGCCTTTGATCCCGTTCATACAGGCCGCCAGGGGTTCTTTGACCGATTCCCAAGCCACCATTTCAGCTTCATAGGCTCTTTTACGTACCGACTCATCTGGGTGTGCATGCAGGTTGATCAGAGCCGGCATGGGCAATGTTTGAACCTCACCGTTCAATTCAAAATCAACCGTTTTTTGGGAAGTGACCGTTCCTTGCAGTTTGCTCCAGGCTCGGGATCCTGAAAGGCTCAATTCACTGGAAAGGATTTCTTCCTTTTCACTCATGAGATACTGGCTTTGTTCAACCATTTCTTTGATTGGAAAGGCATGCTCCCCGGCACTGTTGCCCAGTGCTAAAACCTCCGGCAACACGTCTTCGAATTGCCCCAACCAGGACTGCAGTAAAACACTGATCTTTTGGATGCCAACCATCACTTTATCAAATTTCGATCCCATCTGCATCGCCTGTTGATTAAACGAATCCGTGGCGATAAATGATTGGAGATAAGCCCGAATCGTTGTGGCTTTCTCCAGCAAGGAATTCATCTTTTCCACCACGGCACTCATGGCTTCATTAATTGCTTTCTTGGAACTGCTTGCATCAAATTTCACCAGGTCTGTCTGGTACATTTCCTGCAGAGAAGCTGTGGCCTGGCGAACCCAGTCAATATCCAAGGCTAACTCTGGCGATTCCAAACCGGGGTAAACATTGGCTAGGTCCCATCGTGGGGGTGTCGTTGTCATAGTATCATCCTCCTTAAAATCTAAGAAATGAACTGGTTTAATGGCCCTTCAATTATAGACGAATTTTAGTCAATCAAAGTCCCCCATCCTAAGGCAATCGCAAAGTCCAAAAGTTTTAGGGGCGACGCATGCATTACCCCTTAGCCCGTTCATGAAGAGGCATTACATCAGAAATCTTATCGTTTTCCTTTTATAAAACCTCGTACTAGAGATTGCAGATATCTACTCCAGTGAACTTAAAAAAAGATATCACTAACTTACGATTGCTCTGACTTCATCCAGATGAATGTGTGATGATTAAACCGTGACTCAACAAGTCCCATGTGCCAGCAGGGCAGCCTGCTTCCCTTCACGTACCAATTGGTTATACGTGGCGCAGGCTTTGGGGGTGGTCTCAACAATCAATTTTTTGATGCCTGCAGCGTTAATGGCATTGCGCGTATTCTTGGTCACCTTCAAGGCACCATTGACGCCGTTCCCGATCACCAAAACATCAATCTCTTTTCCTAAAACACAGCTGACCATATCTGGTTTTAAACGATGGCCTTTACGGGCGTGCCAGGCTTGAACAGCAATACCGTGCATAAAGATATCTTTTCCCACACCCTCACCCTCTGCAGAATGATACTTTCCATTGATTTGGAATTTTCCCCATTCAAAATGCTCGATCGGACCAGCAGGATCGGTAAACATAGCCCATATCCTTTTATAGTGTTGATTTATATCCAAAGTGCATCCAAAGGTATAATGAACGCAAATTAATTATAATTTGAAGCCGTAGCGTTTCGCAAATTTAATAAACGCTGCCAATTGAAAGGGCTTTATGGCATTTCAGATCACCCATGAATGGCTCATCAATATCCCTGAAGACTTTGAATATCGTGTCGACGACGAGAGGATGATCTTTTGGAAAACAGGCATGACCATCGTAGCCGTTGTCTTTCGCTTACCCCGGGACACGGGCAAGCTTGAGTTGCTCAACCAGATCCAAAAAAAGATGCCTGAAAACGCTTTGGAGACCCTGGTGTCCACAAAGGGAAAGATTGTTGGGCTAGGATACACACAAATTCAAGAACTGGCGGACAATAAAAACCGTCTTTCTCTTTACACCTTCACTGCCAGTGATGCCTCTTGCCTCCAGATGGCCTTCTACCTGGATAATCCTGCGGACCTGGATTGGGCAAAATCGGTCTGGCAGGAAACGATTTATCATCCGGAAAACCAGGTGAGTGAAGGCAAAGAGGCTCCATCGTAATTCATTTAATGCGCCCAGCGTTAATAATATTGATATTTATATAAAGAATAGTTAATTACACTGGATAATTCTTATGTTTTTCAATTATAGTCCTTGATTTTCTTAATTTAATGATATAATATCATCAGAAAATAATGGAAAATCAGAAAGGTGTAAAAATGAAAACAGAAAATCGCCCTATTGAAAAATTTGACAGGATCAAATTAAAGGATTTTGGCACCATTATCCTCACCCAGGGCGAGCAAGAAGCCCTAGTCGTGGAAGCTGATCAGGATCTGCTGCCGGACCTCATCACCGAGGTTCGAAACAGCACCCTGGCGTTAGGCCTGGATGAAGACTGGATCGGGAGAATTGGGAAATTAATCTCCTCAGTGTTCTCAAGTTCAGAATATCAAGTGACCTACACCATCACCTGTACTGACTTGAAAGAGGTCCAGATCAACGGACGGGGTGAGTTGGATTGTGAATCTTTATCATCGGACTCGCTCAAACTCAGGATATCTGGGATGGGAGAGATGCAGTTCAAACACCTGGATACAGACCAGCTCGATGTTCAAATCAGCGGGAGAGGTGAATTTTCCGCTGCTGGTAGGGCTGATCATCAACAAGTCCGCATCTCCGGCTCGGGGGAGTACCAGACCCCAAACCTGGTGGGGAATTCCATGCGAATTGTGATATCTGGGCAGGGTAACGCCACCGTCCGGGTAGCTGAAGATTTGGATATCACCATCTCAGGGCTGGGACAGGTCAATTATTATGGACGCCCCAAACTTCACCAGGTGATCAGTGGATTGGGTAAATCAAAACGATTGAATGGGAATTAAAAATCGTATAAAATTAATGGGGAGCCTATTATGAGCCAAGAAATTAAAATTGAAAAAAAAGCGTCGGAAGTCATTCAACCCCTGACGGGTGAGGAAGCCCGCCTAGCCATCCGAGCCAGGCAGGACCTTTCCGGTGCATCTTTGCGCGGGATGTCCCTGGACAGCCTGACTGCCATGGGTGCCATCTTACGCAAAACTGATTTGACAGCGGCAGACCTTTCACACAGCTTGCTGGTTCATCCGAATTTTTACAAAGCTGCTGTTCATGGTGCCGCTGTTCACAACACTGTCTTGATTAATGCCGACCTGGTGAAAACCAGCTTCAAAGAATCGGACTTGAGCAATTCCGCTTTACTGAATGTAGACGCCGAGGAGGCAAGTTTTGAGGATGCCAATTTAAGGAACGCTGTTATCTACAAAGCCAACCTTGAAGGGGCAACTTTGAAAGGGGCGAAACTGGCAAATGCCCGGTTGGCAGCGATCAATGTCAAGGAAGCAGATTTCACAGATGCCGACCTGACTGGCGCCCGTGCTTATAATGTCAATTGGGAAGAAGCAAGAGTGCCACCGACCATCCTCCCCCAACCCTTTGTTGAATTACCAAACTGGGCATGGGTGCTGTTGATTGGAAGTATCTTTGGGGGTATTGCCCTGATCCTGTATATCCTATTTAGAGGCAAGAAGAAAGAGACTGAAAAAGTCTAAGTTCCTATTTCAAGAAAAGAAGGTCGGCACCAAGCCGACCTTTTGTATTTATTTTGATCCTAACACACAACAATGAGCAAGATGGCGTCTTATCACAATCTTTCAAAGGCGTCAGTAATTTTTTCGGCAACTTCGTCCAACTGCGATCTGCCCGGTCGGCGCCGGCCTTTACCTTCAAGGCGCATTTCAAATCCGTCACCTTCAAAGCGAGGGAAAACATGCAGGTGAACATGATCCACTTCTTGATTTGCCGCCTTTCCATCCGAGAGGAATATTGTGACACCCTCACAGCGCAGTGAGCTTTCCCGCAATGCTTGATCAATTAGCTGCCCTGCTCGGATTAAATGACCAGCCTCTTCCTTGGACAATTCTACAAAGGAACTCACATGTGTCTTGGGGATAATTAAAACGTGCCCGGGTGTAAAGGGCTGAATATCGAGGAATGCCAAAACATGGTTGTTTTCATAAACAATACTTGCTGGCAGATCACCCCTGATAATTCCACAAAATATGCACATCTGTACTCATTTCTTTATAAATTAATCCTACCCCTTTTCAACCGGCCAAATCGTCCCAATCTCCCAAACCTTTAGATAAGGGATACCAGCCTGCTCGCTTTTGGTGGTGATCGCAATTTCCTTTGCATCTCCACGCGTGGGATAAGCCCTACCTGTCAGGGCAACCTCATCATTGAACCAGACTTCAATCACTGAGCGATCGATCAAGAGATGCATTTTGATTTGTTTTGGGGATGGATTCCGAAAATTGATGGTTCCTTTCCGATGGTAACTATCCAGCGATCGGCTGGCGCGGCTCGTATCCAGCACAGCCTGGTTTCGGTCAAAGTCAATCCACAACCGGGTAACCTCTTCTCGGTCTGGCGTTGCCAGGAACTCAAGACCGACCAGCCCACCTTTTGCCTCGATCAGGGCTTCTATTTCCAGGCAATTCTCTGTGAACGGTAATTGATAACGTTCGCCTGGTTTGATTTGAATCCCTCCCAATGACTGTGACTCCTGGCGTAAAAGTGCCAATTCCGCCACCGGACGGCTGACCAACGCTCCCTGAGGATTGATTAGCAGCTCTCGCGGGAAGGACTGCACCCCGGCCCAACCTGCTCTTTCAATGGCTTCCTCATTACGATCTTCTCTCAGCCAACCAAACATAATGCATCTATCTCCCAGATCAGCCTGAAGCCAGCGCACATGGGGTGCATACAGGGTCCGCCCGGTCTCAAAATAACCTTGCGATTCTGGTTGAAATGTTTCGCCATTATACTTGCCAATGTAGTAATACACGCCCTGGATATCCGGAAAAAGCGAAACCAACAGCACATAATTGTCACCCAAGCGGAAAAAATTCGGGCATTCCCACATCGTGTGAGTATCTTTGATGGAATCACTGAACAGAGGACCCATGTAGGACCAATTGACCAGGTCGGTTGATTCATAAAGCAGCACGGCACATTCCCCATTCAGCATCCCCGCCCCAATCAGCATCTTCCAAAGATCTTCCTCTTTCCAGACGTAGGGATCACGAAAATCTGTCTCGCGCACGTCTGCAGGCGGCTTGTCAACCACCGGGTTGTAAGGAGATTTCTCCCATAAGATCAGGTTATTGTCTTTTGTTTGTGCCATCATCACCGGCGTCTGGTGTGGTGTGACAAAACCGGTGTAGACTGCTGTGGGTGTGGCATTCTTATCCACAATGCATCCACTCCAGCACCCGTTGGCATCGCTGGTACCCTTGTCAGGTTGTAAAGCGACCGGGTGATCTTCCCAATGAACCAGGTCTGGGCTGCTGGCATGACCCCAATGAATTTTTCCCCATAATGGACTGGTGGGGTTGAATTGATAAAATAAGTGGTACCGACCCTGCCAATAAAACAGCCCATTAGGATCATTCATCCAGTTGCACGGTGGCAGAAAATGATATACGGGACGATGTGGATCCTCCGACAATTGCTGCCGATCTGACCTGGGATCCCAAAAAAACACCTTCATGAGCTTATCAACCTCAAAATCAACCTAAAAAGGTTCTTGGAAAGAACCTGAACGCTTATCAAAGGAATGTTCCCCTGCATTAAAAATCAAATCTCAATAGACAATGAGTGTATGAAAGGATTAAGATAACCATCCTATTGAAATCAATCAGCTATGCTTACTCCAAAAAAATTTTTATTCTGAGGCAAAAAATAATTTCGAACTAATTAGAAATTTGTTGAAAAGAAGGTGCCATTTTCTAGGGAGAAGTAAGGGCAGATGGCTCACAGCCAGACTCGGCAAACCAATCACACAAATAACTTTCAAGCTTTACCAGACGTTCCCGGTTATGATTTAAAAGACATTGGGCGCGCTGGATTACGGCATCCCCCGACTGATCTTTCTTTTTGAAGGCATAATCGCAATCCATATCACGGGAGTCCTCCCAAGCGAGCTGCGTGTCCATAAAATCCATCCGTTGATCAGCAGCAGGCTCCATGGATAAGATCTCATCAACAGCATTATCCACCAACCTGCCGGAAATCTCTACAGCATCATTTAAACAGGACAACATCTCTTCGCCCGTCAAGGAGTCATCACAGGTGGGAATATCCACCAGGGTTTCACCTGTTTCATCCGTTGGTTCCATCTCATCCGAAGCGTCGGATGATAAATTCGTCTGCTGAGAGAAGAAAAAGGCACATCCCAATAATACAGCTAAGATCGCCAAAAATGAAATGTTTTGCATATGGCGGTGCATCGGTTGTTGACTACCACGTCCCTTTCTGATGGAAAAACCCAAAAACTGTGTTTATTATAACCCGCGATGTTTAAAATGCCAGTCATAAGGGATTAACCTAAGCAAACCTTATACAAACACTTTTATTTGTTACCATCTACACGCATAATATAAACACAATTAACCAACAAACTTTCCTACTTACGAATGTTGGTTATGTCGTCTCCTTATTGGTGAGTGCTGAACTGCGGGTGAAAATCTCGCAGTTCAGCCATTTAATAGAATACTGGTAAAATCGAAGTAGGAGTTAAGCCAATGAATAAGATTGATCGGTTGAAGGCAGTATTAAATGGTAAGAAACCAGATCACATTCCGGCTAGTTTTTGGTTTCATTTCCCTCAAGAACAGGCTCGGGGTGAAGCCTCCGTAAAAGCCCATTTAGATTATTATCGCCAGGCAAATTTGGATTTTCTAAAGATCATGAATGAACATCCCTACCGGGTAACCACTGAGATTAAGAACCCGGCGGATTGGCGCAAGATTAAACCTGCCCCAATCACCAGTGATTTTTTCCAGGAACAATTGGATGAGATCAAAATGATCACCGATGCCCTTGGGGGAGAATGCCTGACGACAACGACACTTTTCAACCCCTTTTCCTCAGGAAATCATGCTTCCAACAAGCAGGTTACCGAACATTTGAAAATGGACCCCAAATCGGTCCATATCGGTTTAGAAACCATTGCGGAAAGCCTGGCAGAATTTGCCCAGGCTTGCCTTGACGCGGGCGCTGACGGCATCTATTTCTCAGCACAGGGCGGTGAGGCTGACCGTTTTGAGGAAGACCAATTCTTGGAACATATCAAACCCCATGACCTAACTGTGCTTAATGCGGTGAAGGACCAGGCGGATTTCAACGTCCTCCATATCTGTCGAGATAATGTCCGCCTTCATCTTTACAGCAACTACCCGGGTAATGTGGTCAATTGGGCAGCAACTGCTCAAAACAACATCCCCATCTCAGCCGGGAAGAAGCTCTTTGATCGCACTATTTTGGGTGGGTTGGATAACAACGGGACGATTGTGCATGGGACCCATGAGGAAATCACCGCGCGAGTGCATGAGATTATCGACGCTTGCGATCCTACGAATTTAATCATAGGCGCCGACTGTACCTTGCCGACCGATATAGACATCAGCAACATACAAGCGGCTGTCCAGGCCTGTGCGGCATACGAGTTGTCGTCTTAATTGGGTGTTGATCGATTTTGCGCAACCAACCTGTAATTTTTTATCGCAACCTGTGATATGATTTTCTTTGGTTATTTTTGAACTTTTTAGGAGTATTTTAGATGAAAAGCCTTTTACTCATGCGGCATGGAAAATCAAGCTGGAAAGATGACAGCCTGTCAGATTACGAACGTCCCCTGAAAAAGCGCGGCATCAAAGATACAAAGCGAATCGCAAAAGAACTCGCCAAACATGATCTCATCCCTGATATCATCCTTTCATCTTCAGCAGAACGCGCCCGAGAGACTGTGGAGGTGATGGCTGAAACCCTTGGCTACCAAAAGCGGATCCTTTTCTCCGATGAACTCTATATGGGTGAACCCCAGGATTTCATCAACATCCTCAGCAATCTGAGTAACGAATATAATACCGTGATGATCGTTGGTCATAATCCGGGTATGGAAGCATACTTACAGATTATCGATGGTGAAATCGAAGCCCTTCCCACAGCCGGGTTAGGCCACCTTGTGCTTGTCCTGGACGATTGGAAGGATATCACCTTCGACACCATGGGCGACCTGATCAGCGTCTGGACACCCAAAGAATTAAAAGAAAAAGAAAAATAAATAACTTTCGGCATTTTGAAAAAATACCCATTTTCAAGCAGTATTTTTCTCTCAATTTATCCAATAAAGGTAAGACATGATCCCTGAAAGACTCACCCCAGGGGACACGATTGGCATCATTGCCCCATCGGACCCGATCCTTCCTGAAATTACAGAACATCTGGAAATTGGTTGTGATGTCCTTCGCTCGATGGGCTTCAAGATTAAATTTGGCCATAATATCTACTCAAACACCTTGGGGTTTGCTGCAGCACCACAAGAAAAAGCAAGGGATATTAACAGCATGTTTGATAGCCCTACCGTGAAGGCGATCATCTGTGCCCAGGGTGGTGAAACATCCAATGCCACCCTCCAATGGATTAATTGGACAAATATCCGTCGCCATCCAAAAATTTTCCTGGGGATCAGCGATATTACCGTACTTTTGAATACTATCTATCAAAAAACCAACCTGGTGACTTTTCACGGCACAGATATTATTTGGGGTTTTGGAAACAACATTGCCCCATTCGAACGGGATGAATTTCAACGGCTGTTAATCGATGGACAGCCCGGGACCTACCCCGCCAACCGATCAAGAAAGACCCTCCGCAATGGAAAGGCAAAAGGTAGATTGGTCGGCGGAAATATTGGCGCTTTATTAAAATTAGCTGGCACCCCTTATTGGCCGGATTTCACCAATGCAATTTTTTTCGTAGAAGCTTATGAGATTACAGCCAAAGCATGTCATTCCGCCTTTTACCAAATGGGGCAACTTGGCGTATTTGACCAAATCTCCGGTGCTATCGTGGGCTATATTGATGGTATGCAGCGGGAAGGCAGTAAGGGTCCGCAAATGGAGGATATCCTACTAAGCGTAACGACTGAAAAATCTTTCCCCATTTTAAAAATTAATGATTTCGGGCATAACTGTCCCAATACTATCCTGCCCATTGGTGGTGAGGTTATGATGGATGCCGCAAAACAAGACCTTCAACTAACATCCCGGGTTGTCAAATAGAATTAGGGTTCTACAAAGGTTAGTGGTCTTATTGGTTTATCTGTCACAATAAAACCTGAAAAGGCTTATTATGATTGCCGAATTCGCTAAATACTTCAGATATTCATTATTAAATTAATTCGCATCATTCAGCGGGCGGAAAGCAACATGGATTTTTTCCTATCCCATCCCGGAGACCAAAGCCAGCAGCAACCCGCCAGCAATCACACTGCCCAATTGCCCAGCGGTATTTGCCCCCATGGCGTGCATTAAAATGAAGTTTTCAAAATCCTCCTCCTGGGCCATCTTAGCCGAAAGCCTTCCAGCCATGGGGAATGCGCTGATCCCACAGGCGCCAATCAGGGGATTGATCTTTCGACCGCTTAACACGGACATCAACTTGCCAAATAACAGTCCAGCGACGGTATCCAGAATAAAGGCAATTAATCCCAGCGCCAGGATCACCAAGGTCTGCAGGTTCAGGAAGGAGTCCGCCTTCATCGTTGAACCAATCGCTAACCCCAGGAATAGGGTAGCGATATTAATAATCTCATTCTGGGCAGCCTTGCTCAGGCGATCGACCACCAGGCTCTCGCGCAGCAGGTTACCCAACATCAAAGAGGCGATCAACGGTGCTGCATCCGGGGCAACAATGCTGACCACCAGGGTGACAAAAACCGGGAAAACCACCAGGGTCAATCGAGAGACAGGCCGAGGGGCATATTCCATCCGTATCAAGCGCTCTGACCGTGTTGTCAGGAGTTTCATAATGGGCGGTTGGATGATGGGGATCAAACTCATATAGGAATAAGCGGCTACCGCGATGGGTGCTAAGATCTCTGGCGCCAACTTACTGCCTACAAAGATCGCCGTTGGTCCATCAATCGCACCAATCACGCCGATCGACGCCGCTTCATTCATTGGAAACCCCAACAACAATGCCAAGAGTAAGGTGCCATAAATCCCAAATTGCCCTGCAGCGCCCAATAACACCATCTTGGGCTGTGCCAACAATGGGCTGAAATCAATCATGGCGCCCACACCCACAAAAATTAACAGGGGAAAAAGCTCCGTGGCAATACCGGCATCATAAATGACCTTCATAAACCCGACATCAGCAGACATGCCGATATTGGCCATGATACACCCGAACCCAATGGGCAGCAATAAAACAGGCTCATATTCCTTGACAACAGCCAGGGTAATCAATCCCACACCAATCAAGATCATCACCCCGTTACCAAGGGTGAAATTCGTGATTCCCCGGGTGATCTCTTCCAATAAATAGGAAAAATCCATCAGATATCTCCCTCAATCCTCATAGGTCATGAGAACCTGGCCGTGTTGGACCTGGTCTCCCACATTGACTTCAACGGTGGCAATTTTTCCATCACGATTGCTCTTGATTGCATTCTTCATTTTCATCGCCTCGAGGGTGCATACTTCCTGGCCTCGCTGGATACGCTCGCCGGGTTTGACCAGGATTGCCATAATGACCCCCGGAAGGGGGGCGGTGAGTTTGGAGCTGTCACCTGCCTGTGGGGTTCTTGCCATGGGGGAAGCACCTTCTACCTGTTCTGGTACAGAAACTTCAGGCCTTTCCATCGTTGTGCTTTTTGCTGGAGACTCCGTTTCTGGCCAAACTTGATATTGTTCCCCATCGATCTCTGCAATCACGGGTCTTTCCTTAATATCCTTTATGTCTACCTCATAGACAGTGCCGTTAATATCAACCTTGATTTTCATGAAATTATCCTCGTTTGTTTCTATTTTCCAGCTGCCGGCTGCGGTGATAGGATTGCC
>Ga0207796_1000298_pt1 | contig 20520 bp, 25 predicted proteins | sample Pon1CUnioCityCA_6_FD_187274 | JGI IMG/M metagenome (GOLD analysis project Ga0207796, IMG submission 187274) | Marine sediment microbial community from Union City, CA, USA - Pond 1C Sediment 1 (SPAdes) | ecosystem: Environmental > Aquatic > Marine > Intertidal zone > Salt pond sediment ...
GAGAAAGAAAAGAGCCTATCAGTGTTGCGCCGATTCCAACAGCAAGAGAGCCAACAGCAAGCAACGCCCCTTTCAAAGCAAACGTGAATACAGAAAATGCACCTTTAGCGACTGCTCCAGCAATTTTACCGACACCGCCTATAACATTTCCCAATATTTTGAATACTGGTATAAGACCTTTTACAACCCAACCCAAAGGCCCCATCATGTTTAGCAATATCTTGAAAGCACCAGTGGATTGCCCTACCATCTGTCCAATATTTGCGCCTATACCTGGAATACCAGCGGCGCCGCCTATAAGCGTTCCAGCAAGTTGACCAACTAATCCCCCCAATGTTTTGTCAAGATTGCCAATTTTATCTATGAATTTGTCTGTGCCTTTGCCAGCGTCGAATAAGCCGTCCTCGAACCGCTTTATGCCCTCTTCAAATTCTCTTGTTTCAAAGTAGGCTTCAAACCCAACTTTTTCCTCATTTTCTGGCATTCTGCTTCATCCTTTTTTGGCTTAAGTAGTTTTCATAGCTCCTAATTTTGGCAGAAGCCAAGGCGTGTGCATACATAACAGCGCCATCTTCATACGGATGACAAATACCAAAGTCCGAGGGCTTCCACCCTTTTTCTAGGATAGCATCTACCTGCGTAAACAGGTCGCTCGTTACCCAATTACTCCCGTAAGCATCAGGAATCACTAACCGATTCAGAGGAATCTTGTCGTTCGGCGGGTTCGCTGACTTGTTCAGCCTTTTGACTGCGAAAGGATTCTAAGGCGTTACCAGCCTCCGCATCCGAGATCACGCCAGCGACCTTCATCGTTTCAGTAAGAAGTCGCATCATCTCATCGGTGCTGTCGCATAAAACAATATGCTCTACATAAATTCGTTTTATACGAGCTTCATATTCTTCTGGGTTGGGTAATCGTAAGCCAGTCTTTTTTCGTTGGTCAATCACATATTGTTTCAAATCCTCTAATGGAACCTGAACACAATCCATGGATTCATGAATCATTTGTCGCCAAATGCGATTGTTCAACTCGTCGCTGGTTCTCTTATACTCTTCCCAAGCCTTTTTCTCCTCTTCTGTTTCAAGGGTATCTTCGGTGTGGTAATAAACAATATCCTCACCACCAAAAGAATCATCGCCAGAAACTTTGTAGGTAGGTCGTTCTGGGAGAGGTCGTTTTTCTTCGAGTTCCCAACTTGTTTTGACAGCTTCTTCTACACGAACTGCCATCATACGCGTGAAGCCAGTAATGGTATATTTCTTACCATCCAGACTTTTGAATGTTCCTGTTTTCTTTTTCATCATATGCTCCCTTAATTACTAGCGGAGGGCGTAGTGGGGAGCGGACACTACGCACACTCCGCGAGTAACGAAATTAACGCTCCCAATAAATTTATGCTGATAGTTTACCAATAAACGCTGTTCCGCCATTGGCTTCGCCAACCATAAACGCAAGGTTAGGTGTAACAACAAACAAAGCGTTGATACCGCTGTTTGTGGGTGTAGTAAACGCTCTCCATGAGTATCCACCTGTAACCGACTGGCTGATTGTGCCAACTGGTGTAGCATTATCAACCGCCAAAAAAGCAACTTGCGAGTCGTAAAACTCAATATCGTTGACAGCATCAGGCGTTCCAGATAAACCAGTTCGTTCTGTCCAGGTAGTTCCACCGTCGTGCGAGTAGTAAATATCGCCAGCGGTGTCGCCAACCCAGATTGTATCTTCTTCTGGCATCCAGCAGGAAAGCAGGTTCCCACCACCGCCAGTTGCGGTTGCGGCTGACCATGTTTCTCCACCGTCTGTAGTGACAATAATCACGTCGTTGTCGGCAACAGCAACACCATTGTCGCTATCGAAGAAGTGAATATGATTGTAGTCTTCAGTATCAATCGTTCCAGTTTCTTTTGCCGTCCAGCTTTCGCCACCATCTTCGGATTTGTAGATATATCCAGCGGCACTTGCCAACCAGATATTCCCTAATTCATCAACGAATAATCCGCCACCCATTGTAGCGCCATGCCCTGCGGCGGCTCCACCAATAGTGACTGTAGTCCATGTTGCACCACCGTCATCAGAATAGGCAATATCACCCTGTCCTGCGGCTGGTGCTTCTTCAGCAACAATCCATCGCTCTGTAGTCAAGTCTTTCATAAACCACTGGCAAGCCGCAATGTTTTCATCTGCGCCAAATGGGTCTGCCGCCGAAGCTGTCCAAGTTGCACCGTTGTCGTCTGAGTACCACACACTAGCAGTGCCACCAACGCCATCCGCATCGGGAACAGCAATCAGTTTGTCGCCAGGTTCAACCCTGTCATCACAATCTGCTTGAATATTCCCATGAATATCATTCAATGCTTCTGGTAAAGTGGTCGTAATCCGAATAATTGTCGGATACCCAACAACCGTAACATCAGAGTCGCCACTAAAGGAAACTGAATGCATGGTTTCGTTGTCATCAATGTGGTGAACAACATCGCTGTAACTTTCATCAGTGATTACAGCGTTTTTCATAATAATAACGCGTTCAGCATTATTAATTTCTGTAACTTTACCCTGACTCGTTTGAGCAAGCAGGATAGTTACTGGACAATATATTTTTTCTAATGCACTTAATGTTTTCTCGGTCAGTTGCGACAGAGAGATGGTTGAAGCATCTGGCGCTGAAAGGGTTTTACCCATTTCAATCCAACCATTCCCAAAGGCGTTCCAGCACTTAATGAGTTCAACGCCGCCTTTAGGAGATGAAATTTCATCCGCGTCAAGGCATCGCAAAACTTGTGGCTGAGAGTTTGCGCCAGTTTTCTGTATAAACGCCGCACCTCTGCGAGAAGTGTAAGCCATATTTTCTGCCATAATTTACTCCTTATTCTTATACTTATTAGCTGTCTTCAATATACTAGACAAACCTGTTTTATATGTGGCATTCAAAGCGCCAAGAATTGCCTTAGAGTTTCTCAATGCGTCCTGCGGCGTCCAAATGCCAGCATTATGTAATGCTGTTTCCAAATCTTCGGAAGAGGCTGACAATTCTATTTCTTTAGCCCAAGGAACGCCGTAATCAGGACATTTTTCAAGGTCTTTCTCTTCGATTTTCCCGTCTTTCAACTTGCTAAGAGGGGCAATCTTTCTAAAAGCCTTTCCTTCACTTACCCATTCAATAACTGCGCCTTTGCCTTGAGACTTTACGATACGAACATCAATAAAGACTTTTGGCTCTTTCTTAGGCTCTTCCTTTTTTTCTTCTTCTGTCATACGCTCTCCGTTTCAATTTTTATTGCTTTCTTTACGTTGATAACCCATTCCTTTTTCACGATAGGTATCTGCTCTTCAATGATTGGGGCTTCAAAGTGTCTGGCGTCATTGCCAGGGTGTTCAACATGAGGTGTTATAGTCCAAGGCCCTGACCAGTTCTTTCCACCATTTCTTTTAGACAAACTTCTTACACTTGTTCTAGGCGTAAACTCCGAAGGGAATTTCAATAATCCCGTTGGGTTTTCTGGTCTTGGGTCAATCGGGTGTGCCTCTGTTCCCAGATCAACATAGCGATACTTTTCACTATCCGTTTTTACTGTTAGCGTTATTCGGTTAGAGCCTCTTGATACCCTTTCCTCAAATATAACAGGAACATCAATGGGTCTTTTCCCGTCTGTTCGCCAATCAGAAGTGAGTTCGTTGTAGGCTCGGTGAACCCGCTTGCCTAAATCTCTGGCTGTCTTTTCGCTTGCATCAAGAAAGTCCTTTTGTTTAATCACTGCGCCTTTCGGCATTTTGACTTTCATCTTCACCATTCGTGTTGCCAAAGATCATCACTCCATCTTCAATAATGCTCAGTAAATACTCTTCATCTCTTTTATCAATATATCTCACCCTTGATTCTGTATCAAAAATGTAATAATGATAATCGCCTATTACAATGTAAGGTGAAGTCCATCCAAGATATCTTATCTCTGAAAAGCCTTCTTTTCCTACATAATCCTTATCGTGATGCACCGCATACGATTGGGTCTTTCGACCTGTTCCACCTCAGCCCATCTACCGATCTCGCAAGATTTCGTTATTAATGATAGCAACCGTAGACCACTCTGTTAGAGATTGTTCTGCGGCTCCAAAAGCAGGGTAGTTAGCACCAGTATAGCCGTCGCAAAGTTCGATTTCGCCAGTCATTATCATTTCAAAGTTTCGGCGTAGTTCTTCAGCGACAAGCCTTTTCTGGGCGGCATCGTAAGGGTTAGAACATGGACAACCTTGAAGAACAGCGGCGTCCAGTATATTCAACTTTTTAAGGAAGTTCAAAGCCCAACCAGCAAGTGTGCAATCGCAAGCACCTGCGGCGGCAAGCGCGGCGTGAATATCTCCAGCGGCTTTTTCTAAAAACTCGTTGACAATGCTTTCTTCTTCTGGGTTAGAACAATCTTCAGAACCACAAAAGAAAGCAAAGTATTCAGCCGCACTCGCATACCGATCAGAGCAACTCATTATTTAATCTCCAAGAGTTCGTTCATCTTCTCTCTGATAGCCCTATCAATGTCTTTGTCTTTCTTTTCAATGCTATGTCCAATCTCGACAAGTTCACTAACAGATTGTGCTTTTTTGATATTACTAATTTTGACTTTCTTGCTAGCCATATATCAACTCCTTACGCGGGTCGGGCAATCGTTATTCCATTATCTCCAACTTCTGCTTCAGCAGTATCATCAGAAAAGTTTCCTGTCCAATAATCTGCCGCTCCGCCAGTGAAACCGCCAGCGATAGAGAAGTCACCTTCAAAAGAGTTTCCAGTAATAATGTTGTCATCGCCAGCACTGCAATCTAAACAAATAGTAGCGGCGTAGGCGTATCCAGTCGTCTGAATAATGTTTCCAGGCCCAAACCGTGAGCCGTTCATATCAAAATGAACATGGTTATCATTATCCATAAACTGATTGTTGAAAATGTGATTTCGATATGGAATAGCCAGTGGTGTAGTCGTTGTAATCAACGCTGTCGCCGTCCCACCTGCGTTGTGGAAAAGGCTGAACCAGTTGTCGTAAATCCAAACATCGTAGCACCCGTGAGACTCAATGCCGTATAAGCCTTCAGTCAAACCATCAAAGTAGTTACCTTCAATGATTGTGCGAATAGCAATATCATTAGCGTTAGAATCTGTATGTCTGAGTTCAATACAAGCCGCACCAGTTGGTGCTAAAAACCTGAACCCAGAAACGTGCCAACCAATGCCCCGTAAGTCGAGACAAGAGGCACTTGCATCATCGGATTCCCACGAAGGTGTATACCGAGAGCCGTTAGGAATACCGATAAGGCGAACATAATTTGCGCCTTCGGTATAGTCTGGCGTAACAACGCTTTCACCGTCGCTACTAATGCTCATTACAAGAATCCAATCACCAGTTTCAACCGTATCAACAGCTTGCTGAATAGTTGCAAATGGATATTCTGGACTCCAACCCTTGTTATCGTCGCTTGCATTGGCGTGGTCTGCGTCTACATAATAGACAGTAGCACCCGACACCTGGCGTAAGCCTTTGCGTTGAGAACTACCAGGAACACCATGCATAGGCGGATAGAAAGGTCGAGCGGTCATATTAGGGAAAAATTCATTCATAGTTAAGCTCCTTAATAGCTTCTGTCACGTTTCCAGCCTTTGCGCGGAGAGACGGGTTCAGGTTCGGGATTGTTAATTAATGACATCATGCGCTTGCACTTATCATAAAAATTAACATCCCAATCCTTTTCACCGCTTTCAAATTCTTTCACGACTTTTTCGGCAATCTCTGGTCTAATACCATAAGCATTGCGAATAGCGGAAATATGCTCGTCCGAGCCATACTGAATCTTTGACGTATCTTCTTTTTTTCTAGCCATCTTAGCTCCCTTCAATCATCCTACTCACTCGTACCGCTTGAGTAGAAAATTCCACGATAGTCAACAACGCCAACATAAGTGTCGTCATCCCATCCACCGATGAAATCTTCGACGGTGTATTCAATGTCGCCAGTTTCATACGAACCCATCAACATAGCTGGCGGGGCTGAACCCATAACCATATCAATATTGCTTGCTCGCATATAGACGAATGGCATTTCGTAACCCTGCAAACGAACCACTGGAACAGTGGGGATCGAGTTCGGGTCAGCGAATAGATACCATGGTTTCGCTGTAGCGGTTGTGGTGATTTGGTCATTTACAATATACCCACGAAGGAACTTCGGGATAACATTGAGGTCATTGCTTGCCGAGCCACTCATAAGAGTAGAACCAAGAATAACTTCTGCTTGCATCGCCAGATCGGGCGGTACAACAAGGTAAATCCCACCAACAGAAAGCGGATAGCCATCTGGGTCGTTGCGGGTATTCATGTAGGTAATACCTAATGCCAGGTTCTCATGTGTCAATGCGCCAGTTCCAGCGTATTGTGCGCCCAATGCCGTAAGAGCGGCTTGAGTCGTGGCATTGTCGAACAGAGCGGTAACAAAACCGTTCTCAAATTCAACTGCGGCACGAGCCATTGCACGCGGCACTTCACGAATCTTGCCTAAGTCATCTTCCAGAATAACTCGCCAAGAAACATCGAACTGGCGGGCATATTCCTCAACACCGTAGGACACCTGTGAGTCATCGACACTGGTTGCCCTTGCCTCACCCTTTTCACGTCGTTTATAGAGCGTTCCTGGGCGGCTCAAGCGAAGCCTGTCAACATCACGGAATGAAGGCGCTGAATCTGGATAGGTATATTCTCGCCAGGACATTTCACGAACACCATAGTCCTGATAGAACATTCGAGAAAGTGCGTCTGAGAAATAATTGGTGAAGTGTGCTGTCGTCAATACCTCTTTGAATTTGGCTGGCGACGCGTTCTTAACCGAAGGACTATACATTTCCTTCAAGGCATCAATACGAGTATCCAACTCTTCGCCAGAAATCGCTTCTGCCTTATAATCTTCTGCCATCATTCCAGACAGTAGTTCAAATAGTGATTTCATTATTTATTCTCCTTAGTCTCCCACAATTTGCATTACTGCAATGCTTTGGGTGCTGGCGGTTGCCGCACCTGCGGCGGCAGTGTCATTGTCATTAGCAGGAACACGAAAACCGAATAGTGGATTTGCCGCACCAGTCGAATCAAGGGGTGATGTCGATAATTTTGCGGCGGCAGGCATCGTTGCACTGCGGTCATAATAAATTGGGTCGCCTACATTAATGGCGCCAAAGGTTGCTTCCGCTCCCTCTGCATATGTCAGGACATTACGCACATCATGTTCATAAACCATGGAGTGAGTAAAGTCGATGACAGCCATAGAGTCGGCGGCGTCAACAACCAAAACTGTTCCAGTCAACTGCGTACCATCTGTTACAGATAGCAATGCGGCTGGCAGAGAAGCAGTAGGGGTTGTGTCTTCAAGCCTCGCATATGGGATATCCCAATGGCGAACTGCCCCTTCACTTGAAACTTCGTAATCGTTTCGGATTGCTTCAGTCATTTGTCATTCTCCTTATTATTTGATTCCCATAAATTTACGGGTCAATTCATTTTTCGCTTCTTCAGCTTCTTCAAATTTGTCTGATTTCTCAACGTGTTTTGAAGGCTCTTTCTTGTTCATCCCGAAGGGCTTACCAGAGCGAGTAATCGCTTTGATATATTCAAGTTCTGCTTGTGCGGCTTCCTTGACCTCTTCGGCTGACATGAAGCGACCAGAATAAGAAAGACGAACTTGAGCATAATTAGGCAATTCTGTTTCAGAAAGGATTTCCTTAATCTCTTTCACTTCCAGAAATTGCGGTTCAGGCTCTTCTTCCTGTTCCTGGATTTCAACTTCTTCTACTTGTTCTTCCTCAACTTCTTCTGGTTGAGTTTCGATAATCTCTTCGGGCATATTATTCTCCTCTTGTAATATTTCGGTGAACTGTCCTTCTGCGCTTTGATCTTGGTTTTCATCCTCCATCAAACTTACAGCCGCACCACCAGCGCCAGCACGAGTTACCCAATCTACGCTGGACACATTTGTAATTGATTCAACTTGCTTTCCCTCACGACCTCCTAATTTGAAGCCGCCTTTTGCAAGTCCGTTGGCGTAAATGGAACATTCCATCTTTTCAAGCATTCCTAATTTATCCAAGTTCTTAAGACGTTCAGCGAAACCAGAATCGTGAACCGCCACCTTCGCAAGCGGCGCTCCATCTTCAAAGCCAACAATATCTTCAATAGTAGAAACCCAAGTCCTTGTGGACTTTTCCTGTGGCTTGTGATCTGTTTCATACATCTTTGCGCCTACAAATTGAAAGGCATCTCTTTGTAAAACGTCCTTTGGATAATAATGGTTGTGTGTCTTGTTTCCCCAACCTGGTTTGATAATCCTTACAACAGCGTGCAAAGGCCCGCTTTCGCTTTCCTGTAACTCTTCAATCGGGGACAATTCCATTTCTTCTAACTCAACCTTGTCACCCTCAATTTCACGAATAGCCTCACGCTGTTCTGCTTCCATAAGTTGACCAAGCCTTGAGGTAAATTCTGCTGTCAGACTGTTGATCTCGGATATCTTATCGTTGTCAGACATCTCCATAATGTTGTCAAGCAGTTGTTTATATAGTTCGGCAAGGTCTCTCATTTTCCAATAGCGATCACTTGCCTCTTTCTGGGCTTCTAACTGCTCAAAAGAAGTTACACCATAATAAAACTCTTGTAAATTCTGTTCCTCTTCTTTTTCAGCCTCCTTTACCCATTTTCCATCAACCTTTTTATAAGATTTCTTTACCGCCGCCCAAGCAATCTTGAAAGCAGTTTCTTCATCGTTGTCTTTTTCTGCACTATTAAATGCACTCATAAATATATCTTGTGCATGAGCGGGTAAATTGTCTTTTACACTCTCTGGTAATTCACTCTTTTTTGAATACGGCATTTACTTTCTCCTATAAGAAAAGCCCGCTCACAAGAGCGGGCTAAGACGGCTCATAAATTTGCGGCGGCGCTTTTTGCGTAGCCTTATCATCCTACATTGTAACATCTTGTATAAGGTTTGTCAAGTGTTTTCTGTAATAAGATTTATTCCTATTACAGAAGTTCATCAAGTATCTTTGCAATACCTTTCAAACCATCAAACAGTTCCTTTTTGGTTTTTGCGTTTCGTATTTTACAATAATGCCTCCAAATCTCTGTTCCAAATTTCTCTTCAAGTTTACAGATAAAATCTCTTATCATGTAATCGTCCTTGTGATAGCGGTTGAGATATAATGTTTTCCTATGGTCATTATAGTATTATCTTTTTTCACATCGTATCTATATGCAAGATTAGGAGCGAGCTTATCTGTTTCCTCTGCATCCAAAGTAATGACAATTGTTCCTGCGGCTTCATCTGTAACTGTTAGTGTTCCGTTTCCTGGTGTTTCTGCTTCGCCACCATTGATATAAAGCAAACCGCCGCTTTCTTCTATTTGGATAACACTCTCTGCGTCTGTTGCACTGTCTTTTTCTTTCATAAGTTTGACAGTAAAGTATAAGGCGCTTCTCCCAGAAAGATCACCCAATCCATAAATTTCCCACTCGAAATCAGCAGACCTTCTCATGTAGATATCTGTTGTAGATGTGTTCTGCAAAATAACATTATTATATTGTCGCATACTTGATCTTAGTGAATCTACTGATGTTTGAGAGGCAATTCCAGAACTACCTATCCCAGTTAACTCTCTGGTCGCATATTCCCAAATCCCTTGATAAAGTCTTATAACATCTAATTCTGCTGTTGGAAGAAGAACATAACCGCTGGTCGCATCAGGAGTAACGTCCCATGCTTTTCGTGTTGTTATTGTTTGAGTTGCACCGTCGTAATCTGTTATTCTTCTGGCTTGATCTTGTCCAGTTCCAGAGCGGATAAATAACACTAAGCCGTTATAAGCATCGTCTGTTGTAGAGGATAGAGCATTGAGTTGAGCGGTGTAAGACGTTGCGGCTCTTATCAAACCTTCGTTAGTGTGTTCTCTACCAGGATGCGCCATAATTGCATAATTGCTTGTGGCATCAGGATTTGCTTTCCAATCCCTATCAACAACGGCTGTTTTTGTGCCGCCATCATACTCTAATATCATTCTTGATTGTCCAGCACCAGTTCCCTCAACAATGTAAATAAGAGCAGGGTCATAAGCACCGTCTACTACACTTGCATCAGCGTCTAATGTTATTGTATTGTTTGTAGATGAAACTACATCGCCTTCTAAAATAAGGTTGCTTGCAATCTGTCGCAATCTGCGCCCTGCGCTTGTTGGGACATTATGGGTAGCGCCAGTAAGAACTTCATCCCAAACCAAATACGGCGTATCTGTCAGGTCTATTGGCTCCGTTCCGTCCCAAACAATATCTTTTGTTTCAACAATTGTGTCGGTGATAGCAGGAGAGCCACCAGCCTGATCGTAAACAACAATCATATATTCACCAGAGTCAACAGAAGGCATATCTCCCAAATAAATGCCAGCAGTAGATTCAGTTAGGGCAATATCGTAATCTGTCCAATTAGCGCCATTAATTGCGACAAAATTCGCGCCGTTCCATATTTGACCTTCTTCATCAATAAGAACGCAATAAATTGTCAATCCAGATGTTGTTGCTGATTGAAGTTCGTTTGCCATACTTTACTCCTTATGCTGGCTCCACAAATGCCTGATCTGAAATTGGCATATAAAGACAATGCCAATGTATAGCACCACTCGCTAAAGCCGCTGTCAAATTTAGTCTAATATATGTATCTTGGTCTGCGTCAGCAATTGCATCGAATGAAATATTTGGGTCACGCCCAAACTCTACGATGGCTGGTGTTGCAGAACTCTCGGCATCCATTGGTTCTGAACTGTCTGCTTTTCTAATAATTAAACTGCCAACTGGTAAACTGTCAAGGTCTGGCCCCCCTACCTCTTTTGTTAAATCAACCTCACCGCCAGTTGAGTATAAAGATAGATGCACATTACTGGATGTGTTTGGAATTACAGTTGTCACATGACCAACAAGGTCAATAATTCTAACAATCCCTGTAATCTTGAATATGTTGTATTCTGTTGCCGCGCCACTAAAGGCGGTTGTCTTTACCACTGGCGTGTTAAAGGTATCTGTCGAGCCATCAAAGTGAAAGTTGGTAAATATATTGCCAGCGCCATCAAAACTGTTTTTGAACGCACCATCACCACCACCAGAATAAGAACCTTCAACAACAGCATTGGTAACACCAGCATCCATTTGATAGCCTGCTGTTTCGTGTCCTTGTGAACCGCAATTTTTCAGCCGAGCTTTATCACAGGAGTTTGTTATCCAAAAGCCTATTGAAGTTGTATTTCCTCCCGTACAACAATTTTCGAGTTTATTTGTATCGCCCTGTATTTTGAAAGCGGCAACAAGTGGATTGGCACAACGACATCTACGCAAATCTGCTCCATCACCTTGCAAGTCAAATCCTAAATCGCCAACCCCATCCATTTTGGCTCGTATTTCTGCCAAATAGACAAAATTGCCTGTAACCAAAACACCAGTAGCGTTAGCACCAGCAGGGTCAACCAGTAAAGCGCCATCCCTGCAAGTCACCCTACAGTAATTGCCAGAAACCGTTAATGCTGTCCCTGTTGCTGGTCTGAGTATTGCGCCAATCTCAAACCATAACTCTGTATTGTTTTTATTGAGGTCTATTCCTGTTTCTGTATATACGCCAGCCATAACTGTGATAGCATCACCAGCGCTTGCTTCTGTAATCGCTTTACCGATTGTTTCAAAAGCATCGGCAGGGGAATTGCCGTCATTTGCGTCCGAGCCACTATCTTTAGAAACGAACCACAAATTACCACCAAATTTCGGTATATTTGTGGTGAAATCCGTTATATCTCCCTGATTATCATAAATGGATTTCAGCGTTTCATTTGTCCAGCCAGCCCCCTTTATTTCGTCAAGAGACGATACGACGCCTTCAACGTCATCTGTTTTATTAGTTAAATCTACCATTTCTATCCTTTCGGCGGAGTCAAATATCCGCGTGATAAAGGTTTTGAGGTGGGTTCGAGTCTGCAATCACAATGTATTCCTTTACAAGAAAGCGAAGGCGATTGTGGAACTGCGCCTATCTTTTGCCAGTAACTTGCTCGCTTTACTTTGCCAGCGTATTTAGAGCAATCCGAACAGTGTTGTTCAGTTGCGCCTAAAACCCATTCCATTTTAGGGTCGTTGCTTGCCATTTGTAGAGCCTTGTTATAGGCTTGTTGATAAGCGTTCACCCACATATCTTCACGATATTTTGTTTCTCTAAACAACTTACCTTCCGCTTTGCTGTTTTCTGAAAGCCAAGAAGCAACACCAGGAACATGACTCCATTGCTCGATAATCAATTCACTTAGAGCCATTTCTTCTTCCATTGTCCGATCTTCCCAATCAAGACCAACCTGCGCCATTCCCTCACGCCATGCTCTCCGTAAGCCAATGTCTATTGTGTCCTCGAACATACTTATAAAGTCGGCTTCACTCAAAGCGCCGTTCCACAATCCGTAGATTGCCGAATGAACAGCACTTCTAAATCCCATAAATCCACCAGTTTCTATTGCTTCAGCCATTTCTGCTTGTACGCTCCCTCCAGTAATTTCAGTAACATTTGGGACACCTAAAGTCTGCATAGCCAACTTAATCATTGCCAGTTGAGTTCTTTGTCCTAGCTCTGGGTCAATCGTTCCCCCGCCTACAGCCTTTGTAACGGCATCCATTATCTCGTCAATTTCTTTTATGCTCGTATCAATAATACGATCTGTATTCACATCAACTTCTGGGAATACATCAACGCCCAAAGAGTCAAAGGACTCTGTGCTGTATTTCACCTTTGCATCAGCAACCATCTTGACAAGAGTTCGCCAGACAGATGACCAGAAACTTTGATAGCGATTGAAACTACGGAAGGTAGGGCCTTCCATTGCTGTCGCTGTTGCCAATCGGTAGTATTCACCACGTCCTAAATAGTGTGGATAAACCTTACCAGCAAGAGCGACCTGCGAGAGCAAGGCAATCCCATCTTTCTCTGCGTCCCCAGCGTTAGTTGGTTTTGAAATCCATTCTCTATCAAGAGCCTGATTTTCAACCCAAATAGAACCAGCGGCAGGAGGTGGATTCGTTTCAGAGCGATTAGAGCCATTCACCAAACTGGATTGTAGTCTTTGCTTGACGGCATCAACCATGCGTTGACCGCCCTGAACCTTGACTTTCTCAACAACTGCGGCGGCGGCTTTGTTAATCGTTGCTCTATCTTCAAGGAAGTTCTTGAATCCACGAGACCATGGGAAACCAGCAGTAAGGAAAGGCCAGCCTCTTCCTTCAATGTCCCTGAATTTCACATGAAATACAACTACATCTGTTTCTGGTTGTGCATCTTCAGCAAATACAGCATCTTTATTTTCTTCTAAGATAATTGCTTTTGCTTCTTCTGCTTGTTCGTCTGTTGCACGATAATCACGATAATACATTTCCCTGTAATTAGCGTGAGCTTCACCCTCCCACCATTCTCTGCGATAGTAAACAGGAACGGCTTTATCTTCCTGGTCATGGTAAATCTTTTTTATATCATCCGTGTCAATAACTCGAACAACCGAAGTCCCATCAAGTTTTGAAATGAATTGAGCAAACCAGAACTCACCATCAACCTGCAACTTATTAGAAAGCTGGTTGATTTCTCTCTCGTTGAAAAGGTATTGGTTTTCTGGGTCATTCCAGAAACTATCCCAAACAACCTTCAATCTATCAGAGCGTGGCACTATATCTGGCTTTTGCCCGTATCCGTAGTCTGTCCATAATTCTACAATGTATTGTGTGGTGACATCCCAAATATAAAGACGCCTTGACTCTTCGACTACCATCATACGAGTTTTGTCATCAAGACCTATTTTTCTAACGTCTTGATTTACCATTCGGCGCACAATTAAGTCCGCTAACTGATTATCAAACTCGCTGAAATTAGCCATGCTCTCAAAAAGAGCAGACTCTTTCTTTTCCGTTTCCGCCGTTTTAGGAAGGACTTCTAACACTCCCAAAAGGTGTTGATAGGTTTCGGTAAGGTTATCAACGTCCTTTTTGAATATCGTTCTTTTTGCGGCATTGAATAAATTATCTAAAAAACTCATGTTTTTCACCAATCTCCAAAGTTAGGCGGTGCATAAGTAACTTGCATCACTTCATCTGATATTGTAAGGTCATACATAGTCGGCCCACATAATGAATAAATTACAGCATCAGCATCATCTGGCGACCTACCCAACCTATCTGCTCTCCTAAGTAACTGTTTTCCTTCAACCAAAATCTTGCCGTTATTCTTACGAACATATTGAGGAACAGTAAGGTCACTCATTAGCGGCATATTTGCATCATCTGGCGGTAAACAAACCTCAAATCCGTTTCTTGGGTCTAACATTTCTCTCAACAGCCACCATGCGGCAGATCGCCAGTTGTAAAACTCCAAAAGTCCAGTTTGATCTCTAACGTCCACCTTCGCATTAGAAACAAACGATATTGCCCTATATCCCAAAGTTCTTATCTGGTGAACCACGCCAGCCCCAACACCAATCGAGTCTACGACTAAAGTCGCTGTTGGGTGTCTATCCATTATCGGTGCAATAAAATCAACAAGCTCTGTCGTTGCCTTGTCTGGGTTCTTCGGCATGAAATGTATAATCTGTCCAATTTTCGTGCCGTCGTAACAAATAGAAATTGTGTTTTTATCTGCGCCCGATTGTCCGCCAGCAACATCAACGCCAATAGAGGTTACTATTCCATAACCACCTTGATCTTGCCAGTCATACCAGCGGTTTACGGCATCTTCTACCCATGATAAAGGAATAACGCCCATGGTATCATCAGCCGCAAAATTTCCAAGAACACGATTCTGATAAATAACAGAATCCTCTCCCCATTGTCTCTTGCGAGACTCAACCCACTCCCTATTTACACGACCAGTTGCTAAAAAGTCTTCAAGGGTAATGTGCCGTGTTTTCCAGTCTTCATATCCAACTGCGCCAGAATGAATTTGCCAGAATCTACCCTTTTGTTCACCTGGTGTAGAACAAGCAAACCAATAAGCATCACCCGTTGAAAATGCGCCTTCGGCAGAATCCCAAATCCCATTTGCTATCTTTTTGGACTCGTCAAAGATATAAAGGATATGATTTGCATGAACACCTTCGATAAACTCTGGTGTACTTGAAGCGGCGGCAAACGCTTCGCCGTGATCTAATCTAATAGACCTTGCTAATAATTCGTCAGCATTGAAAGGCTTTCTACCTATAACATCCCATTTCAATCTGTAAGCCCATTTGTGAACTTCTGGCCATAGAAACTTAATCAGTTGCCGCCAAGCAGAAGCAGTTGTCGCAACTTTCCAGTCGCCCTCCATGCCGTCCCGTGTAAGAGCAAACCAGAGAATAGCCCAAGACATCATTACACTCTTTCCTGCTCCATGCGGCGCTCGTACACAAATTCTTTTTTCTTTGACCAGATCGTTGAGTGTATCTAGTTGATATTCATCAGGCTTTTCGCCATCCCTGAAATTAATACAATCCTTAACAAACTCTGCTGGCTTTAGAGCATATTTCTCCACGAAATCCTGATAGACGGTTGTGATACCGTCCTCTTCCATCATGCGCCGTTTTTCGAGTTCGGCTTTTGCTCTAACAGCTAACTCATTCATTTCCTAATGTTCAATACATCCAGTATATGCTCACCTTCGGCAATCTTAGCAACTTGCTCTGGCGAGAGTTTGGCAAAGTCAATCTCGTTCATCAACTTAGCCATGTAGTTCTTATCCATTTCAGCCGCTCGACGCCCAATCTCCGAAGCGGTTTTGATAAAGTTTATCATTAGACGGGCATCCATTTCCAGCGTGATAACCTTAACCTCTGTTTTGCCAGCACGAACCTGTATTCCAGTAGAGTCAATGATTTCTGGCGAGCCTTTTTCTATAATCTTTTCCTTACGCTTGATAAACTTAGGAACATCTTTGAGCATTTCAGCAACAATCTCCTGAAGTCTTGCGAAGTTATCCCACTCTTTTTCTCTCAGTTCATCTCTGCGCCCACGCCAAACCGCTTCATCTCTCTTGCGCTCAATTTCTTCCCAACGCTCAACACGAGCCACCCAGTCTAATTTTGAAGACCAGTTAACAATTGTTGCATAAGATTTCGTAGGAGGGTCTTCCATCGCGCTAAACTTTTCCCGCAACGGCTTCAGCCCTCTACCATAACCCATTCTGGCATAAGCAATAAGAGCGGCGTTAGCGGCAGAAGATTCACCCTCAACTGGTTTCAGCGGGTCTTCAGCATCCCAATATACCTTTTGGACTTCTTCTGTCATGTTAGCCTCTCTACCAGGTTATCATCAAGCAAATTCAAAAGCAACTCGACCATCTGGTCATCATTATCAATCTTTTTCATTTTCTGCTTTAAGTCTTTCCAGCGGTCATAAGTATCTTCCATAATACGCAAACGCAACCACCTCCAATGACTTTTTTCTTCAGCATATTTCTCAAGGTCTTCGTCGGTTACATACTCGCTCTCTGGTCTTGGTGCTGTTTTCTTCAATAAATAGTCAACATCCTCACCATCAAAACCAGTGCCGTCCAATTCACCTTTAGCGGCTAAATCTGCGAGTATCTGAGCAGTTTGCAATTCATCCCACTCATTCTCGCCAATCTTATTTAGAGCAATCGCTAATGCTTCTTCTTCGCTTTCTGGGATTTCAATGCGATCTGTCGGAACATACCAGTCATCAGGTTTTACCTTCACACCCTTTGGTGCTGGCTCGTTTAAGAGTTTCTTTTGCCTTAATGATTCAACCCTTCCATGACCAGCAATCAAATGATTGGTTGTGTCGTTTATCAGAATCCTATTCACAAATCCAAATCTATCAATAGACATATGAATATCTCCCAAATTATGCAACTTGGGATTTCTTGGTAAACCAATCAGTTTAGATAATGGTTCATACTGCGCTCTCATGTATTTTCCTTTGTAGATACTCTTTGTCCATTTCGTACATTATCAAGTCTTTACCATAATACCTGTCGAAGTCGCTCGACAACAGATTTTCATAATATTCTATTATCAGTTGTTTTAGCATTGTAATAGCGGAATTAACCGTTCTCCCAACGCCAAAAACCAACTCATTTTGCAAATTCTTAACAGTCGCCCAATAGATCAGGCAACCATCGTCCTCTGTAGCGGCGACCTCGACACAAATCGACTCTTTCAAATAATATTCGTCACTCAAACAATCAAGGTTGACTGTTCTCATACCACTCCCAAAGAATATCTAACTTTTCTTTGTCCGTATACTCTGGCGGTTGTGGCTCTAAATCAATCTTTTCCATATATTGCGGATAACCTGAACACCACCTGTCTTTACCTATCCTGAACCAGTTGCTATCTTCTTCGTAGACGTTCACAATATCACCGTTCAAAAGAAGGTCAACTTTAGGAAATGCGGTAGACGGCCCCACCCTTACATTCAACGCACCAACAATACACTTTGCTTTGAATAAAGGCTCTTCAACTTCGTCAAACTTATATACAACCATCCTGTATACTTTGTTTGCATACCGTGATAGATAAGCGGTGCTTCCATCAATAGGGTCAACAATTAGATATTCGTCATTCTCTTTGCCAACAATAACAACCCAATGCTGATCTAATGCGGAAGTGTTCGGATTGTAATCAACTTGAGCAATAACAGGGATTTCCTGAACTAAAATTTCGTCAATGACAGCATCGCCAGGGTTTGACAAGAAGTAATTCCAGTCAACCACAATATCAGGATAGATCGTAGTAATAGCGTTATATTTCAGAAGATTGCCAGATTCATATCCATCTACTGCGATAAGGTCTTTGTTTATCTTTCCTGGGTCTGTGTTTTTGCCGAAATATTTACATATCATTGAAGCGGCGGTAATAAGGCATCCATAAGCACCGATTGTTACCGAGCTTGTGCCTAACTTGTCTGACGCCCATTGAGCATCTTTCTGGCTGAATTGCGGGATTTCGATAGGCATAATATTATCAGGGACATCATCACCTACCAATATTTCCCAATTTTCATCCGTAATCCTGTTCATATCCAGGTTAGAGGGATACCCATCAAGCCTTCCAGAAGATGTATATTGCCAGATAAACCAGTCATCCCAACCAATAGGCAGATAGGGAGACGAAGAATAACTTCCAACCCATAATCTACGGCTTGAATAGGGATTGTCATTCCCCATAATAGGATTCCAGCACCAAGCGCCAGTATAAATCCCTAACTGAACTCCAAACATCGCTTCTGCTTTAGTCATGTATTCAATGACGGTAGAGCGTGTCAAAGGTGTTGCGCCAGACTCTAACTCAACATCCGCCCAAATACCTAACTCAAACCCTTCAGTTACCATCCCGTAGCCGTTGCCAAGATCAATAATCTTTCGGCTATCATCTAACGTTCTCTTCAGAACAGCCAATTGCTCGTCAACGCTCTTGTATTCCACCATGAAATGATAACAGCCAACAGGGACACCACGCTTTTTGAATTCCTCATAATGAGTATCAAAAGCAGTGTCCTTGCGAGTTCCGTATCCAGCACGAATGATAACGCCGTCAACCTGTCTGCTTAAAGCATCATAATCAATCCGCGATGGGTCTTGATAATACGAGATATCTATTATTCGTTTCATTAGATAATCCCTATAACAGCAAAGATAGCGGCGGCGATTTCAGCCAGAATAGTAAAGACGAAAAACCAGAACAATTTATCTATTTTGCCCCCAATTTTCTCAAGGGAATCCACCCTGTCGTTCAATCCACGTTTTCCGTCTTTTAGATTTCCTATTAAAGCCTCTTTGATCTCTACGGTGTCCCCCTTAACACCATCGAGACAGCCTTCAACCTTCGCCATTCTATTCAAAATAGAGTTTTCTGGGTCGCCGTTGCCGACAATTACTTTTCTTAAGTTGTTTAATTCTTCTTGTAACTTTGTGCGTTCCTTACAAGCACTAATACCTATATCGTATTGTATGTCTGCTAACTCACAAAGCGCGGCTTGAGTGTCTCTCATTTTCTTGACAGAATCAAGCCTACGTCTAATCGACTCGGCATTCTGCATTGTTTACCTCTTTTATTAACTTTTTTCAGAGTGTGAGTATCCGATAACAGGCGTGCCGCGAACAGCAACATAGGTTGCTTTACCAGCAAGACTCTGCACGACAAAACCCAACACGGTTGCAATTAACTGGAATACGGAATCTACTCCGCTCCACTCAAAATCGCCTACAAAAATATAGACAACAGCAACAGCAACAAAGGCAACGAGGTTCAAAATCTTAAACACCTTATCTCCCATGCCGTCCTTCACCCAACCCAATGTTTTGCCGACATTAACCAGCATACTGATTAATGCACCCAATCCTGCTAATCCTGTGAAAATACTTAATACTTCGTTTAACATTTTATTTCTCCTAATTATGTGTAGTTTGTTTTCGACGGGTTAAAACCAACTTTGCTCCACAATCGCCCTCTTCACCTTGTCCACCGCCAGCTTCATAGAAAGCAATCCTCATATATTTAGCGAATTGATTTATCTGAACAGGCCCATAAACGAAGAACTCCTGTTCGTCAGCAACGCCACCATAGATAATTTCTTCTCGCTGAATATTTGAATCTGTGTCGGTATTCACGGTTACTGTTCCACCATCATAGATTGAATTACGATACCAATCAGTTCCATCCAGGCTGAACTCGAAATAGAAAGAAACTGCGCCGTCATCAACAATTCTCTCATAGTCGATAAGCAGGGTGAAATAATCGTATTCCAAACAATAAACTGAATCTGTTAGAACGGGTAAAAGTGTTAGCGTATCGGTTTCCCTAACTTCTGTAATTTTACGATAATCGTCTGGCATATCATCTCCTTGATTGTTTATACGCTCAATTCATTATAACATACAGAATAAGATTATACAAGGGTTGTACGATAGGAATTTTTAAGGTTATTGGTCTAAAATTGCTCTTGCAATACAGAGTATTTTCTGCTATAATATCTGTAATCAGAAAGGAGTTTATGAGTTTTGGAAAACCAACACCAACAGCATTAAGATTAATCAAAGAGCGTGGCTCTACTTGTGAGGTAGAAGGGTGCTATAATTTAGCAACGGAGGCCCATCATGTATTTTATGGGAGACGCCATGGGAAAAGACATCCTGTTCCAGAATTGGATGTGGATGAAAATTTTCAGTTGGTATGTAAAAAATGCCACTCTGTTACTGGAAAAGCATTAAACTACGAGAATCGTGTTGCTTTTTGGGAAAAACAATGTGAACGCTACGGTCACAAGCATATGGTGAAGTGGCATGAGTCTTTGCCAATAAAAGTGAAACATGGATATTTGGAATAAAGGAGTGAAATGAAAATCAAAAGTGTTGTTATTGAAGGGAAGTTGCCTGATAGTTGTTGGGGTTGCGACTTTAAAGAATATGTTCCGCCACCTGACGATTGGGAGTGGCAGGGAG